>ERZ827496.92-NODE-92-length-123074-cov-5.942285_pt1 | contig 123074 bp, 121 predicted proteins | sample MGYA00519769_ERZ827496 | MGnify/ENA primary metagenome ERZ827496 (study PRJEB31778, sample SAMEA3449327) | human gut metagenome | biome: human gut; feature: human-associated habitat; material: faeces | place: United Kingdom | collected 2010/2012 ...
GGCTTATGAAGACATTACTAACATCGGGGTGTACTAATCAACGGGGAGCAGGTCAAGTGCTATTAGAAATTTTCAGATTAATAGTTTCTTTTTTTCATGTCAGGGGCTGAATCTGGAAAATGGTCTTCGTGATGGCAGTGAAATCAATGCCCGGTTAAAACAGGTTATGCTTCAAGTTTCTGCACAAAAAATATTAATGGTTGACTCAAGTAAATTTGAACAGTTTGCTTTCAGTAAAATATGTATGCTGAATGAAATTGACATTATGGTTACCAATAACTGTATTGATGAACGTTATCGTAGTCTGCATCCACAGTTAAATGTTGTCGAAGTTGATAAGTAATCGTTTTTAATCATTACTTGAATAAACAAGGCTATTGCTCATTGATTTAGCCGACACCAGAGAAAGTTCGAAATAAATAAAAAGTCAGGCTGATATTTTTATCGGGACTTCCTGACGCATGAGACTATATCTTAAGGAATTTACGATGAAAAAATTAATCTTATCTTGCCTGATTACGACTGTATTAGCATCAACTGCAGCATGGGCGGAACAACCCGCAACGACTCAAAAAGCGAATAAGCCTTTTACTATGGGGGTTGTGGTGAAAGTCGGTGGCATTCCGTGGTTTAACGTGATGGAACAGGGAATTAAGGAAGAAGGAAAAGCATTAGGTGTCGATGCTTGGCAAGTTGGGCCGACAACGGCAGATCCGGCTGAACAGGTACGTGCTATTGAAGATTTAATCGCTAAGAAAGTTGATGTGATCGGTGTTGTGCCAAATGACGCCAAAGTTTTGGAGCCCGTATTAAAGCGTGCTCAAGAGGCGGGTATTAAAGTCATTACGCATGAATCGCCTGATCAGGCCAACGCAGACTGGGACTTTGAGTTGCTTAACACCCAGACAATGGGCGCCAATCATATGAAAGATATGGCGAAATGTATGGGTGAGGAAGGGAAATATGCCATGTTCGTCGGCAGTCTGACGGTTCCTCTGGTGAATGACTGGGCCGACGCGGCAATTGCTTATCAAAAAGAACATTATCCAAAAATGACCCTCGTTGAAGATCGCTTTGGTGTGGCTGAATCTGTCGATGATTCGATGCGTACTACGAATGACCTAATGTCTAAATATAAAGATCTAAAAGGCATCATGTCGTTTGGTTCACAGGGGCCTATTGGCGCAGGGCGCGCTATTGATAAACGTAAGAAAAATGATGCCATTTGCGTTTTCGGGACGTTTACCCCAGGCCAGGGTATTAAATTGCTGGAAAAAGGCGCAATCGATGGTGGGTATATTTCTAACCCGATGACGGCGGGTAAGGTCTTCGTTCAGGTTGCTGCGGCGATGATGAACGGCGAACCAATCAAAGATGGCGTAAAAATTGGTGATATGGGGGAAATTAAAGTTCAGAACAACACTATTCTGAGCGATAACCCTGAAAAACTCGATCTTGAAAATACGAAGCGTTTAGTGAAGTTAGGCTTGTAATTTAGGTTTGCATCACCGGGCCAGTGCTGGCCCGGAAATCCTTTGGTCGTTCAGGAATAGCATGATGCCTCATACTACAGAGCATAATGCGGGTGTGCCATTAGTGACGTTAAAATCACTAACGAAGAGCTTCGGTGGCCATCAAGCATTGAAAAATATTGATCTCACGCTAAATAAAGGTGAAGTCCACTGTCTTGCTGGTGCGAACGGGTGCGGTAAAAGCACGTTAATAAAAACGCTGAGTGGGGTTTATACCCCGGATACCGGCAGCGAAATTATTATTGATGATAAATCCTGGTCTAGACTTTCCCCGGATAAAGCTCGCGAGTTAGGTATTCAGGTTATTTATCAGGATCTCTCATTATTTCCTAATTTGACGGTGGCGGAAAATATTGCCTTTGAATATAACCTCAAAGGATATTTGAGATGGCATAAAAAAGCTTATCTAAAAACGGTATCAGAAAAAATTATCCAGGAATTAAATTTTAACCTCGATGTGGACGCATTGGTCCAGCATTTGCCAATTGCGCAGCGTCAGCAGGTCGCTATTTGTCGTGCGTTAGTTGCAGAGGCTCGACTGGTGATAATGGATGAACCAACGGCTTCGCTGACCCGCACCGAAGTTAATCAACTGCTGCGTACGGTAAATTATCTCCGTGATAAAAATATCACCGTGGTTTTTGTCAGTCATCGTTTAGATGAGGTTAAAGAGATTTCCGACCGTATTACGGTGATTCGCGATGGTGAAGTGGTAGGTACTTGGGCTGCCGATTTATTATCGCCGGGGCGTATCACTGAACTAATGACCGGTAGAACGATTATTCATCAGAAAAAGCTACCGAATAGTGTGGAAGGCAAAGTTATTCTTGAGCTGAATAAATTGAGCCGCAAAGGGCAATTTGAAGATATTTCCCTCAGGCTCCATCAAGGTGAAGTATTGGGGTTGTGTGGTTTACTCGGCTCTGGACGAACAGAGTTGGCGCTAAGTCTTTTTGGTGTCACCCATCCAGATAGTGGGGATATTTATTTGGATGGTAAGAAAGTAATGATTAAAGATAATACCCAAGCTGTAGAAATGGGTATTGCATATGTCTCTGAGGATCGCCTGACTTTGGGAGCTGTTTTACAGCAATCGGTCAGTGACAACATGGTGCTCTCTATCCTGAATCGGCTAAAAACGCCATGGCAGTGTATTGATGAAAAACGCCAAGAAACTTTGGTTAAGGAATGGATTCAGGATCTCGATATTAAAGTCACTAATCCTGATAACCCGCTTTCCACACTATCTGGCGGCAATCAACAAAAGGTTGTACTGGCAAAATGGATTTTAACTCGCCCGAAAGTACTGATTCTCGATGCTCCTACTGTTGGTGTAGATATTGGTGCGAAAGACAGTATTTACCAACTTATCCAACGACTTTCCGGCGTCGGTATTTCCGTATTGCTAATTACTGATGAAGCGCCAGAAGCGTACTACAACTGCGATCGTATTTTTCATATGCAGCGTGGAAAGATTATTAACGAACTGCGACCTTCTCTCTATACCGAACAGCAGTTAGCGGAGGTGATTAATGGCTAAAGGACTACAGCTCCGGCTCCCACGTTCGGTAGAAGGGTGGTTGGGATGTGTGATTGTTCTGATGCTGGTGCTTTTTTCTCTGATGAGCGATGAGTTCCTGTCGATTCAGAACCTGCTTGATCTCACTGAGAGTTATGCCGTGACGGGGATCTTCGCTCTTGGACTGTTTGTGGTGCTAGTGACAGGAGGTATTGATATTTCGTTCGCCGCCGTTGCATCGGTTGTTCAGTACGTGGTGGCTTCATTACTACTTAATGGAATGATAGAGAATCCCCTGCTGTGTCTTGGGTTAGCTATTGGGCTGGGCGTTATATTGGGTCTGATTAACGCGATCCTTATTTATTACCTCAACGTAGTGTCCATCATTATCACTATCAGCATGCAGTCGCTGCTGTTCGGTATGTTGATGTGGCTGACTAATGGTCACAGCATTTACGACTTACCTGATTGGTGGATTACGCAACGATCCTTTTTTAGCTTTGGATTTGAAGGCGAAGTTTATCAGATTGGATTACCGCTGGCGGTGATGCTGGGCATGGCCTGCTTCACTTGGATAGTGATGAATAAAACCCACATTGGGCGTCAACTTTATGCCGTGGGCGGAAGTCCTGAATCAGCACGGCGTATTGGTATTAGGGTTTCACTCATTTATCTGTTTGCTTACGGCTATCTTGGGGCAGCGGCGGCGATTGGGGGAATGCTTCAGGCCTATCGCATGAGTGAGGTTGTCCCTAACGCGTTGGTGGGTGGCGAGCTAGAAGTACTGGCTGCTGCTGTATTGGGAGGGGCGAGTTTATCCGGCGGCCGCGGTTCGGTTATTGGCACACTGATGGGCGTATTTCTCATCGGCATTCTAAAAAATGGCCTCAACCTGATTGGCGTATCCAGCTATTTCGTCAACATCGTCATCGGCGTGGTGATTGTCTCAGCTATCTGTGTCACCCATTACAAAAAACGCAAAGAAACGGACGTTGGATTCGTCTGACAGGGAGCTTGAAATGAAAAAACAGGCATTTTTACCAATAGATGGCACCAGCTCCGGTTTACTGGCGATATGTTTCTTCGCCGTGGTGGCTTTTAGTCTGGCGATGCCCGGACGCTTTTTTACCGAAAATACTTTTCTGAGTATTGCCTTTCAGTTGCCAGAACTCGGATTGCTTACCTTTGCGATGTTTGTGCCGATGCTCAGTGGCGGGCTTAATCTGGCGATTATTGGCACTGCGAATCTGACCAGCCTGTTTATGGCATGGCTATTAATCCAGCTTGTACCTGCTGATGCGTCTACCGGCATGCAGTTATGGTGGTTACTTTTAGCGATGCTGGGCGCGATGCTTATTGCCATCGCGATTGGTGCCATTACGGGGATCATTATTGCTCGAGTGGGGGCGCACCCGATTTTGGTAACGCTAGGTAGCATGACGATTATCAGTGGAATTGGTATCTATCTCACTAAAGGCGCGGCGTTAAGTGGTATGCCACCGATTGTCCGCAGTATAGGGTCGGAAGTGATATATGGGATACCGGTTCCCATGGTGATCTTTATTGCTGCGACTCTGATGCTGGCGCTTTTCCTCGGGAAAACCCGTACAGGAAAAGTCATTTATATGTGCGGTAGTAACATCAATGCGACCTGGTTTAGCGGTATTCGTACTGACCGTGTGCTGATCGCAATTTATGCTATTTCCAGCCTGCTGTGCGTGCTGGCAGGACTTATTATGCTGGCCCGCTTTAACTCTGCGCGTATGGGGTACGGCGATTCTTATCTACTGCTGACGGTACTGGCAATTGTTCTCGGTGGCACCGATCCATTCGGTGGGGTTGGTAAGGTCAGTCATGTTTTCTGTGCTCTGTTGGTGCTTCAGGTGATCGCCACTGGACTCAGTCTTCTGGGCCTTAGTCTGCATTTCAATCTAGCAGTGTGGGGGATTACCTTGATTGCCGCATTGGCCTTTAAGTTCTTCAAACAAAAGTGGCAGGCGCAGCGTGCCATGAATAACAGTCGAAAAGTGACTCAACAGCCACTGGCAACTCTTGAGGGAAAATAATGCGTACTCATCCATTAGGTATTTATGAAAAGGCGCTCCCCAGAAACACCAGTTGGGTAGAAAAGCTCGCGTTGGCAAAATCATGCGGCTTTGATTTTGTTGAAATGTCGGTAGATGAGAGTGAAGAACGACGTGCTCGCTTGGACTGGCCTCTTGCCGAGCGAATGGAGATTATCAATGCCATTCAGAAAACCGGTGTGCGTATTCCTACCATGTGTTTATCTGCTCATCGGCGTTTCCCGTTCGGTAGTCATGATAGCGACACTCGCCAGCAAGCTCGGATTATCATGCAGAAAGCATTGCGACTGGCGCAGGATTTGGGAGTGCGAACTATCCAGCTTGCAGGGTATGACGTTTATTATGAGCCGCAAAATGATGAAACCATCGCTTGGTTTGAAGATGCGATGGCTTGGGTTGCGGAGCAAGCTGCAGCCGCGCAGGTTATGTGTGCTGTGGAAATTATGGATACGCCCTTTATTAACTCCATCAGTAAATGGAAAGTACTAGATAAGAAAATTAACTCTCCGTGGTTTACCGTCTACCCAGATGTCGGCAATCTAACCGCATGGGGTAATGAATTGGAGAGTGAACTGGTAAAAGGAATTGATCGGATTTCTGCCATTCACCTTAAAGATACGTTTCCGGTGACACGGGATTCGCCAGGGCAATTTCGTGATGTTCCCTTTGGCGATGGGTGCGTAGATTTTGTGAATTTATTCAAAATATTACGCCGTCTTAATTACCGCGGTACTTTTCTTATTGAAATGTGGACAGAGAAATCCACCGAACCGTTGCTGGAAATTATCCATGCGCGTCAATGGATAGAAAACAAAATGCAGGCCGCCGGATGGTTTGACGAGCGGTCGCCGGTTGCAGGATGAGGAGGGGACGATGAGCCATTACTTTATGGGAATTGATTTGGGCGGCACCGTCACCAAGGCAGGGATCTACACCGCCGAGGGGAGGGAAGTCACCGTTGCAGCTCAGACCTTACCCCTACTCAGCCCACTTCCGGGATTCTGTGAACGCAATATGGCTGACCTTTGGACGGCAACGTGTGATGTTATCCGGCGAGCGTTGGTTGAAAGTCATTTGTCAGCGGAACACATCAACGGCATTAGTTTTTCCTCACATGGCAAAGGGCTTTATCTTGTCGATAAATCAGGAGCGCCGGTGCGTAACGGTATCGTGTCTTCGGATTCGCGCGCACAACCACTAGTTACAGCCTGGAAGGCGCAGGGTATCGATCGTCAGGCTTATCCGCACAGCTTTCAGCAGCTGTGGCCTTCACATCCGGCAGCATTGTTAAGGTGGTTAAAGCTGAACGAACCGGAGAGTTATGCCCGTATAGGTTATGTTTTGATGGCCCACGATTATATTCGCTATTGCCTGACACAGGAATTTACCTGCGAAGAAACCAATATTTCGGGAAGTCAGCTATTTAATTTACAACACAATGAGTTTGACCCTGCTCTGTTTGCATTATTCGGCATTGAAGAGATGACGAATTGTATGCCCAAGGTGATTGGCTCAGCCGAATTGGCCGGAGTTGTTACTACAGATGCTGCCGCGTTATGTGGATTAAAAGCAGGAACGCCAGTATTTGGCGGGGTTTTTGATGTCGTTGGCGCAGCCATCACCTCTGGAGTGTATGACAGTACGCAACTTAGCGCTGTCGCCGGCACCTGGTCTATAGCCACTCGTGTTTTTGATAACATTATCCCAGATGAATATCCTTATGTATGGGGTAAATTTAGTATTCCTGGACACTATTTCGCCCATGAAGGCAGCCCTACATCTGCCAGTAATCTGACCTGGTTTATTCATCACTTTTTCCCAGATCTGCTGGATGACCATGACAAGCTTAATCAGTGGGCTGTGCGTGGATATGAGAAACCGGACAGTATTTTATTTTTCCCTTGGCTGTATGGTTCTAATTACTGCGACTCCCTGAGCGGTGGATTTCTCGGGTTGGGGGGGCACCACGACGCTGCAGATATGGTGTACGCTATCTATCAGGGAATAGTGTTCTCCCATTTACTGCATCAGGACAAATTACTGCAACTTAGCGATGGAACTCGTACCATTCGTTTTACTGGCGGGCCAACGCATTCACGTATCTGGATGCAGATGTTTTGTGATGCCAGCAATCTGCCGCTTGAAATTGTTGATGTGGAACAGTCTGGCTGTCGGGCGGCGGCGATATGTGCTGCCGTAGGTGCTGGAGATTATGCGGGCTTTGAACAGGCGATTAAAGCGACCCTGCCGCCACTGATTCGTTTGGAGCCGGATGCGGTGAAGCATCAGATGTTACGCAGTCGGTTTGAACGATTCAAGCGCGTTGCCGATGCGTTGAGTACGGCTGAAAGTTAATAGCGTGTATTATCGTGAAGGAGATCGGTGAGTACTCACTGATCTCCTTTTTGTTTATGCATGCTGAAGTGTAACGTTTCCCAGTCGAAGGAGGGGGCGTTGATAACGTAAAGGTTTTATTGCCATAAATTCAATGCCGCCAATTTGCCGCCAAAATAAAAGGAGCTACGCTTTCAAGTAACCCGTTAATGTATTTGGGCGGTGTAAATCTATCACCATCGGAGCGCAGATTATCGTCGTCTTGATGGAACAGTGGTTTTGATTTCCGTATCGGTTAACGGTTCGGTTTTTTGTCACGGTGGAGTCCTCATGCGTCTAGATCCAACGGAGAAAATAGAACTTTTCGTTGGGCTTATAAATGGGCCTAAAAGGTTCGGATTTAATTAGTTGGCATCAGACTTCGCGGGACAAATTCAAGGCACAAAAAAGCCCGCAGGGCTTGCGCCGTGCGGGCTTCTAGGACTTCATCGGATGACTCTGGTAATCACCGATGGAGAATTTGGTGGGCTGGCGTCCGCTCTGGCACCGGAGCTGATGGGGATTAAAAAACAGCCCGCGATGATAAAAAACGCGCGCTTGACCGTTCGATGGCATGTCTCCGTGAAGCCCTTTTCGTCTGGCTGGCCGCAGGAAATGAAATTAATTATTCTGCACAGGATAACGAAATTTTAACGGCCATCGGATTCAGGCCTGATGCGGCCTTGCGGGATGATAATCGCGAGAAATTCACCCCGGCACAGAACCTGATTTACACCCGCCGACGCGCCGAACTGGCCGCGCAGTAGCACGCAAAAAAATCCGCAAAATTCCGCTATTTTTTCCGAAAAAAGCCATGCATCCATAAGGTGCATGGTTTTGCATGCAAATCCCCGTATTTTATTTTCCCCACCGCGCCAGTACCGGCGCGGCCTGGGCCGGTTCATGCACCTGCATTAAAAGCTACCTCTTAAGCGGGCAGGCGTGGCGGGGAGAGCATTGCGCGCCAAAAGGCTTGAAAGGAATTGTTCTCGGAGGCAATATTAAGATTAAATAAAACTAAAATCAGGACGATTGTATGTATGATCAGTCTTTCAATCCGCGGACACTATCACGATGCTTTAAGCCTGAGGATTTCCAGAAAAATAGAGCATTAAGTCTAGACAGTGTTAGAGAAAAAACCATTCGAGCTGCAATCGAGAGATTTAATAATGGGTTCTTGGGATATAATTTACGATCATCAGTTTTAAGAGGGAAAAAAGTATATTGGGCCGACGAGTTAGCTGATACTTTGGTCTTGAGGAAAGTTGAAAGTAATTTATCTAATTTGTATCAATTGAAATTGCCCTCTCGAACAATGATTGTTGATACATTAAATGTATTTTTATCGGAATGCTCACAGTATAAAGTATATAGATTGGATATACATTCATTTTATGAGTCTTTTAATAAAGACTATATTTTTAAAAAAATTGATGAGTTAGAACGGTTGGAAATGAAAACGAAGCAACTCTTAAAGGAGTTTCTTTATTCATTCTATTTGACTGGTGGCGAAGGAATACCAAGAGGATTATCAATAAGTGCATACTTAGCAGAGTTACTAATGCATGATTTCGATAATCATCTGAAAGATGATAAGTCTGTATTTTATTATGCTAGGTATGTAGATGATATCGTTATTGTTACTAGTGGTTTTGAGGATAGTAATGCTTTTATAGAGAATGTAAAATCTATCCTTCCACCGGGACTGAGCTTTAATGAAGGGGAAAAATATTACATTAGCGATTTGATTCCAAAATCTGCTAAGAAAAAAAATACCGAATCACCCACGAAATTGTTAACCTTTGAGTATTTAGGATACGATTTCAGTGTTGGAGATAAAATAGAAGAGTGCAATATAAGAGGGTTTTATAGATTAATTGAAGTTGATCTTGCACATGCAAAGGCTAATAAAATAAAAAGCAGAATAATTTATTCTATTATTGATTATAATAAAACTAAAGATTTTGAGTTGCTATGTGAAAGGCTAAAATTTCTGTCTACAAACTTTAGTATTTTAGACTCTGGTAGAGTATTAAAACGATTGTCTGGTATTCATTATAATTATCCTCTTGTTGATGCCAGAACTTCAAGGCGTCTTGCTGAACTGGATTTGTTTTTAAGAAAAGCTGTATTATCGTCCAATGGTAAAGTTTTTTTTGATTTTCATGCGAACTTAAATCAATACAAAAAATATCGTTTGCTTAAAATTAGTTTTGTTAGAGGCCATGAAAAGCGTCATTTCTTTCATTACTCTGCTTCAAAAATGATGAGAATTCAAAGGTGTTGGAAATATGTCTAAAAAGAAGGAAGTAAGAGTTAACAAAAAAGATTTTAATAGGGTTCTGGTAACTGAAACCATACCTTATGAAACACCTATAATAGTGTCCAATGATGGTTTTTATAACAATGTAGTAAAATACCAAACGGCCAATGACATAGCTAAGTTATTGACTCAAAGAGTTATTCTAGGTGAAAGAAAGAAAGGCAGGTATACGATTCCATATGTCTTTAAAATTAATAAAAATGAGACAGAGTTTCGGCGATTAGCCTTCCCACACCCCATATCTCAGATTGAAATGCGAGATTTTTATCTCCACTTTAATCAAGTGATGATTAATTTCTGTTCTAAGAGTGATTTTTCTATTCGGAGACCAGTAAAGGTTGCAAGTACTTATTACTATAAAAATTTGCTGGAAGATAAGAATTTATATAAGAGAGGGCCTGTTGATACTGACAAAAACGAACTATTGACTCGGCATGCTTCATCATATTTTGGCTATCACGGTTATGATCGTTTGTATAAATTTTTTATGTCTAATGATTTCATTGACCTTGAGCGTAAATATAATACGTTATATACATTAGACGTTTCAAAATGTTTTGATAGTATCTATACTCATTCAATTTCATGGGCTACAAAAACTAAAACTTTCACTAAAGGCATGTTGGCTAATAAATCATTAAATTTTGGTGATGCATTCGATAAATTAATGCAACGTTGCAATTTTAATGAAACTCATGGTGTGATAATTGGTCCGGAAATTAGTCGTATATTCGCTGAGGTTATATTTCAAAAAATAGATTTGAATGTTCAATTTAAGTTAAGAAATATTGATACACCCTTAAATAAAGGTGTTGACTATGATATTCGTCGTTATGTTGATGATGTTTTTATATTTTCCAAGAATGAAGTTAACGCCGAAATAATATATAAGGTTTATGCTGATAAATTAAATGAATATAATATGCATGTGAATTTGGGTAAGGTAACAAAAAACAGTCGGCCTTTTATCACAGCAAAAACGCAAATTATTCATCATGTCAATCAAAGGATGAATGTTTTTATTGATTCATTTATTTCATATGACGATGAAATGAAATTAATTGTTAAGTCTATATACAATAACAGGAAATTAGCAAACAAGTTTATAGATGAGGTTAAAATTATATGTTCCGAAAGAAAATCAGGATATGGTGAGGTTTCCTCCTATATTGTGTCTGCTATTTTTGAAAGAATTAAAAAATTAACTTCTTCAGTTAATCAAGCAGAAGATAAAGATATATATAATGTAATGTATGTTTTGCTTCATATTTCATTATTTTTTTTCAGAGTTGCACCTTCTGTTAGTTCATCATATAAGCTAGCATCAATACTTATAGTAACCCTAAGATATTTTAAGGCTAAAGTCCCATCTTATAGTGATCTTATTGCATCATATATTTATTTTGAAATTGAAGACTTTCTTAAAGCCGCTAAAAATGGAAAAAAAACCATTGATAATTTGGTCAGTCTTGAAGCATATAATATTATGTATGTTATTGGAGAGTTAGATCAAGATAGATACCTATCAAAGCAGTTGGTTGAGGATGTTTTTAGTGAAGTTGATTCCTATTTTGACATAGTGTCCTGTCTGTATATTGTGAAAGATAAAAAGGTTTATGATTCACTTAAGAATAATATTATTGACGTTATAAATTCAAAGTTAATGTCAAGTGATAATATTTTAGATTATAGTGAAAAGGCAATGCTTTTTTTGGATGTTATGTCCTGTCCGTATATTGATTTAAAATGGAAAAAAATATGGTTGAAGTCAATTCTAAAAGAATTGCAAGAAGCTACTCCTAACAATAATGAAATAGATAGTTTTATAAGTTATTCTGTAGCAAATCCTTGGTTTGTGGACTGGAGTAATGTCGATCTTTTGAATTTCTTAGAAAAAAAACAATTGAAAAAAGCCTATTGAATTGCTAAGTTATTGTCAATGCAACCAATATGCCCTACACGATTTTTCGATATACTAGGGCTGATTACGGTAGGTAAGTTACACGTAACCTTAGCTACCCTATGACGCTCAAGAGCAGCAATGCACACACTAAGGGATGAGGTTGCTTCAATTTCTTTTATTTTCTACAAAATTCCCCCACCACTGCATCAGTTCTACTCTTTGTTGCAAATAGACAGAGAGATTGTATGCTCTTCTTACTTCATTCTTATCAGTATGTGCTAGTGCTGCTTCAATGACGTCTGGATTAAATCCTTTTTCATTGAGCGTCGTGCTAGCTATAGAGCGTAAGCCGTGAGCAACCAACTTCCCATTCCAGCCAGCTCTTTTTAGCGCAGCATTAGCCGTCTGGCTATTCATAGCTTGCTTTGGATTATTTCTACTTGGGAAAATATGCTCACGATGAGCACTGATAGGTTTCATCACATCCAGAATTTCTAATGCTTGTGGTGATAAAGGAACAATGTGTTCACGCTTAGCCTTCATTCGTTCGGCGGGAATCGTCCAGAGTTTGGCATCGAGATCGATCTCTACCCAGCGAGCACCAGAAGCCTCAGAAGGACGCACTAGGGTCAGAAGCTGCCACTCAATAAGACAGCGAGTCGAAACAGTTAGATTTGACATGACCAGAGAACGCATCAGCTCGGGTAATTCTTCTGGTCGTAGCGTGGGCATGTTTTGCTTTTTGGGTTTCTCAAATGCCATTCCAACACCTGACGCCGGATTTGCATCAATCAGACCGGTATTAACCGCGTAAATCATTATCTCGTTAATACGCTGGACTAGGCGACGAACCGTCTCTAATGCGCCACGTGCTTTTATTGGCTCCAATGCTTCGACAATCGTTCTGGCCTTTATCTCCTGAACGGGTATCGCACCGATTGCTGGGAACACGTCTTTATCCAAAGAACGCCAAATATCCTTTGCATAATCCTTTGTGACACTTTTGCTTTTAATCTGGAACCAGTTAGCAGCCACTGTTGAGAAAATGCTGTCTAACTCAATCTGGCGTTGTTCTGACGCTTGTTCCTGTTGCTGTTGTGGATCCATGCCTTGCGCGAGCGTGGTTAAGTGCTGGTCGCGTATCTGACGAGCTGCTGCGAGTGTAAGGGCAGGGTATGAGCCGAGACTCAAATTTGTGCGGCTGCTGCTTCCCGGTCGTTGATAACGGAGGCGCCAGAGTTTTTTACCGGAGGTTTTGACGAGTAAGAACAGGCCATCACCATCATGCAGGGTGAAGTCTTTTTCGCGGGGTTTCGCTTTCAGGATTTCGTTGTTAGTGAGGGGGCGTGTAATGCGCGCCATGTCTGGATCCCTTCCATAATTGGTACACGTTTAATGGACCACTGTATAGCGTGTACCTAAACGTGTACCAATTTTCTCTGGATTTAGCCGGATGTTCTCGGACAGCAACAGACACAAAAAAGCCCGCAGGGCTTGCGCCGTGCGGGCTCTTAGGACTTCATCGGATGACTCTGGTAATCACCGATGGAGAATTTTGGTGGAGCTGGGGGGATTTGAACCCCCGTCCGAAATTACTACATACCTTTGGTGATGTATGATTTTGCTATATTATTCTTATTTATCATGCACATGATTGGTATTTATTAGTGCCTTTTCGTACCCGTTTATCATCCCTGCCGCCAAATCGTCGCCACTTTTAGGCTGCCAGTTTAAATTAGCCAGTGGGTTTTTTGTTGTTGCATCTTCCAAATGGTCAGGGGCAAAGTGCGCGTAAATCATGGTCATTCGTATGTCTGCATGGCCGAGAACGTCTCTCAATACTAAAATGTTTCCGCCATTCATCATGAAGTGACTTGCAAAGGTATGCCTTAGCACATGGGTGCATTGGCCATCAGGCAACGTGATCCCCGCTCTTTTTACCGCTCGCTCAAAAGCTTTACGGCAAGGGGTAAATAATCGCCCGCGATTCTTTGGCAACTCTTCATAAAGTTCTTGGGTGATAGGAACTGTCCTGTTTTTCTTTCCCTTTGTTTTTATGAATGAGATTCTATATTTGCTAACTTGATGCCCTTCTAAGGTTTCGGCTTCACTCCATCTTGCGCCAGTTGAAAGGCAGATTTTAGCGATGGTAAGCAGATGCGGGTTAGTCGATTCAGAGCAAGAATCAAGCAGTCTTTTTATTTCAAGATTATCCAGAAAGGCAAGTTCACTTTCATGGAGCTTAAACATTGGAAAACCAGTCAATGGATTTGGTGCAGGCCAATGGCCTAGCTTTTTTAATGTGCTGAAAACCGCAGATAAATTTAGTTGTTCCAAATTAACGGTACGAGGTTTTACCTTGGCAAGCACAACGCCCTCTGGCGTTACGATTTCACCTTTCAGCCTTTTCTCTCGATAAACAGAAAAATCGGCAGCCGAAAACTCAATTGCTAGCGGATCACCTACGCCATCACAAATTATCTTTAGTTTTGCATTCATCCGCTTTGGGTCGGCCAAGGTTTGGCCATACAGTGAATCCCAAAGCTTAATGATTTCAGAAAGCTTTCTGCGGTCGGCCTTTTCACCCATCCAAGGCTTGTTACTGGCTTCATCCATGGTGAAGTTCTCAAACGCTACCGCTTCACCTTTGGTGGCAAATTGCTTGCGTACTCTTTTGCCATCTCTGCCATTGGGATAGCACTCGCAAAGCCATTTTCCGCTAGATTGCTTTCTTACTGTCATACTATTCCTTGCTAAAAACCCCAACCACCCGCGCAATAATTTTTATGTCATCGACACCGCAGTCGAATGGAATCCCGCCACCTAAAACTTTAACTCGCTTTACAGGGATAAACGCCAATTCGCGAATGCTATGTTTGCCTTCGATTTCTACTAACCAACGGCCATCAATATGTTCAGAAGCGCCTTTGTCGACAAAGTATGTCGCGCTATCACTTCGGACTACATATGGATCTTTCAATCCATTCGGAAGAAACACCTTATCAAACATCATTTTGCCGGATTGATTTAGCTTCCCGTCCTTAATGATATAGCTAGTTAATGTTTCAATATCGCTTGATGAATGCTCGTATTTATTGCCATTTCCAGTAGCTAGCCATTCTAAGGAAACCTTTGTTTCCAATGCACATTCAATAACCATTGGTGCTGGGAAGTGGTCGCGTTTTAGCCAGCTAGCCAATGTGCTAGATACAATCCCAAAGTGGCGGCAAAGGTCATTTTTGAAACGAAAGCCATAGGCTTCCATGATTCGATCAATTGCACCAGAGTGCCCAGTTTCAAATCTCATTTGCTCTTATCCAAGACTAAATTTATTGACCGCTCCAAAATGAGAGTGTATAAATAAAACGCTCTCAAATAGGAGTGCATGCAAAAAAATACAGTTAAATGCTCCTAGATACGACTAGGTGCTAACAGATACGAAAGCAATAGAGGATTTTGAAGCATGGCAGAGACTATTTCAATAAGTATCCCTCGCGAATGGGTGTACCCAGAAGAGTTTGCCCAGCTAGAGGGAATGTCTGTACATACCGTTTATAAATGGAAAGAAAAAGGAAAGTTGGAAATTATTCCTAAATCTATAGCCCCCGGTAAATCCCGTGCTGGCGGTCGTATTCGAATCAAGTACGCGAAGTACAAAAGCCAACAGATGCGTGAAATTTTAGGTCATTCGAATTTCACGCTAAATATTGCAGCCGTTCATTAATTCTAGTTTGCGAACTTTTGGAGTGATTAACCATGTTTGATTATCAAACCTCCAAACATGCGCACTTTGATGCGGCATGCCGAGCATTTTCACAGGGGCATAATTTGGAACAGCTAGCCGAGGAAATCGGCTTACGCGGTCAAACGCTGCGTAACAAGCTGAATCCTGAGCAGCCCCATCATTTGACCGTGCCGGAAATTATTGCGCTAACTGATTTTACTGAAGATGCCCGCTTGCTGGATGGGCTTCTGGCACAAATCAATTGCCTGCCATCTGTGCCGCGCAATGAGGCCAAACCGGCAAACCTGCCGCTTTGCACTCTGAGCGCCACGGCGTCAGTGGGGGAGATTGCTGCGCAAGCCGTATCACAAGAACCAATGACCGCCGCCCGCCGTAACGCGATTTTAGATAAAGCCAACAGCGCGATCCGCAATCTTTCGCTGATCGTCTTATCGGTTGAAGCGCGTATCCAATCCACGCCGATGATGGCCGCCGCAGTTGATGCAGTTAATGCCGTCATACCTAACGTGATGTAGGGAGCATACAAAATGCAGGTATTTATCAAACTCCTTAAAAAACAATCGCCAGCGCCGCAATTGGCCGCAGATGCACATGGCTGGCTTGAGCTGCCAGATGGTCGCCGTTGGTCGCCATGTGTCAGTGAATTCCGTTTTAATAAACCACAGCAAGCAAAGCGCCGCCCTTGGTGGTTCCGCTTGATGGGATTAAGGGGGTAATCATGGCAGACCATAAATTTTGGCTAAGCCAAATACGCCGCCAGCTTGATCCGCGTTTTAACCGCGCAAAGCGTGTATGGCAAAGCCTTTCAGCCGAACAGCGCGGCGTGTTGCTTCATGCCGCTGGCTTACCGCCTGTTTTATGCCGGTATAGCTGGGAAGCTATTGACGCTAAAGACTTGGTAAAACTGCGCCGTGGTATTCAGCGCATTAAGGCGTTAATAGGTCGTTTTGACGATTTGGCCAAAGAAGATTTTTGCTCGACGGGTGCCGCTGAAAACATCAGCCCAGCACCTGTGGGCGGGGTGGAAATGGTCATTGCGCCACGCCTGCTATGGCAGGCAGAACAGGTCATTGCAGCCAAAGAAACACAGCAGCATTAAGGAGGCTTTATGCGCATTGTCACCGTTGAATTAGAAGGCTTATATCAGGATTTGGATAGTTGGCGTGTACCGCATAACTACGTGCGTTTCTTTATTTCAAAATGCCAGATCGTAAAAGGCCGGGTCTCATTGGGCAGCTTCATGTTTAACGACACTGAACACATGACCAACCCGCGCCAGTGGCTTGCGGCAAATGCGGCATTTTGGTGCCGGGCTTATCGCGAATCACAGCAGTGCGCAGATCAGGCGCAGGCACTTGGTGCGATTCAATCAGTCAATGCTATGGCGGGTATGTTAGGCCACGGTGAAGTTGTTACGTTGATTCACTCCTGGTGGGCTAACACGTTTGAGCTTCACCAATTGCCGCAGCTAAACAGCAAATTCAGCCGGTGCCCAGATAAAACAACCATTCATTAAGTAATCAATAAATACCGAATCCCTGTGGTTATCCCGTATAGCCGCGGGCTTCTCTTTGCCTAAATTTGGAGAAATACCTATGCCCGAACATATGAAACGCCAAGATTTAAACCGCAATAACGACACAACGCAGTTAACGGCCATGCTGAATTTAGCCCGTTTAGAAGGTGAGAAACATGCCGCTGATAAGTGCTCTATGCGCTTGGATAAACTGGCCGCAGAGGCTGCGAATAATGGTCTTTCGGCTGCGGAAATCATTGAGTTAATCCGCGAAGAGTCAGCGAGTTTGGATAGCAAAGGGGGTGCGGCATGGAACTGATAAGGACGCCGCTAAAATGGGTAGGCAGTAAAGCCCGAATCATGGAAACGTTACGCCCGCATTTACCTGCGGGTGATCGCCTTGTTGAGCCGTTCGCCGGTTCCTGTGCTGTGATGATGAATACTGATTATGAGTCTTACCTGATAGCTGATGTGAATCAGGATTTGATTCATATGTATAAGTTTATGAGTTGTTATACCGACGATTTTTTATCGCTGGCTGAATGCTTTTTTAAAACATCAAATACGCCAGAAGAATATTATTCAGTGCGGCTAGCGTTTAACTCAAAATCCAACGACGCTGCAGAACGTGCAGCTATGTTCTTTTTCCTTAATCGCCACTGCTTCAATGGGCTATGCCGCTATAACCAAAAGGGTGAATTTAACGTACCGTTTGGAAAATATAAAAAGCCCTATTTTCCAGAGAAAGAAATTTATGCATTCGTTGAAAAAGCTAAGCGAGCAAAGTTTATATGCGGGCATTACAGCGAAACACTGAGTATGGTCAAAAGTGGGGATGTCGTTTATTGCGATCCGCCATACCTCACTGATGGGGAAAACTTTACCGCATACCATACACAAAATTTTACCCACCTTGATCATGGCCGCCTATCCAGAAAGCTGCGCCGTTTGTCTGCGCGTGGTATTCCGGTTATCGCCTCCAATAGCGATCTGGATATGGTGCGTTATCTGTATAGCGGATTTTCTATTGATCTCATCAATGCGCCGCGCAGCGTTGGTGCCGCAGCTGGTAGCCAGAAATGCGCTGGTGAACTGATTATAAAATCAGGGGTGAGCCATGCGTAAAATCATCAATAGCCACCTTGCCATTGCTGTGCAGGAGAAAACGAAAACCCGCCCGCGTCGTTTGGTGTTGGAAATTTCCCACACCCATGCGGGGGTAACGTCTTGGGGCATTCTGGCCATTTATGACCGCAAGGTAATGCTGCTACGTGATTTAGTCAGCGAGTGCGTTGGGCGTGCTGTGAATGGTAATCCTCAATTTAATGAGTCTGATTATCTGCTACTCGTTGAACAACTGGCTGGCCTTTATCTTGAGGCGTTGCGCGAATTAAATTGGGCAGGTGCTTAATGCTGGACGTTATCGACGTACAGCCCGAAGCCTATCACGCCGTCAATCAATGGCGGTGTGAGCAGTTTGCTCCGGGTGCGCCACAAGATATCAGTATGGCCGAGCGTGATTTATGGCACTTGGACAGTGCCGATCATGAGTGGCGCCATAGTCTGCTGAAAGATATTCCCAACTATCTCGCCCGCTATTTTGTTGAGCGTTACACAAAAATCTTTAGCAGCAGTGAGCCACACGAAGCTCGCCGCCGTGCCAATACGTTTTTACGCACTACCGTGGGTGAAAACATATTGCCACGTCTGCGTTTAGTCGCTGATCAATACCGCCAGTGTAGCCCGCAAATTGCAGAGGCTACGTTTCCTTTTTATCCCCAGCTAAAAGACCTGCCAACGTTAAACCGCGATGAGCTGCGCAAGCTGTCTGCCGATGCGGCGGACTATATAGCGCAGGCGTTTATGGCATTTACCGAAGAGCATTGCGCAGAGCAGGCACCTGATGCGGCTGCTATGCGTCAGCGCACACTTTCTGCTTTTCGCTATTTGGGTGAGCTAACCGAGCAGATTGGCACAGTGCCGCCCTATTGGGCTGCATTTATCAATGGCCGCCGTTCATTGCCTACGCAATCCGCCGAATCTGGCATTTTGCGCATGATGACTGCGGATTGGTGGCTAGTGCGCTTAAAGCGCCGCCGTGATTTGCATAGAGAGCATCTGGCCATTGCTGTGGGACAGGTGCAAAAGGCTGCATCTGCGTATGTATCACGCGGTGGGTTGCATGAATGGATTGAGCAGAAGAAACGAAACCGCGAATTCTTCAAAGCTTTTGAACTGGAAGATAAAGACACCGGCCAGCGTGTTTCTATGGAAGACATGGTTAATGGCAGTAGTGCAAACCCTGCAATTAGGAGATGTGAATTAATGGTGCGAATGAGAGGTTTTGAAGATTTAGCAAAAGACATGGGATGTGCGGGCGAGTTTTACACCATCACCGCGCCATCGGCTTATCACGCCGTCCATAGTCGCGGTGGTTTCGTTAAGCAATGGAACGGCGCAGATCCTCGCACGACGCAAAAGTATTTGTGTAAGGTTTGGGCGCGTGCCCGCGCTGCGCTTAAGCGTGAGGAAATTTCTGTTTTCGGTTTTCGTGTGGCAGAGCCGCACCATGATGGTACGCCGCACTGGCATATGTTGCTTTTTATGCAACCTTGCCACGTTGAACAGGTGCGCGAAATTTTACGTAAATATGCCTATGAGGAAGATGCGCACGAACTGGATACGCCAGAGGCCAGAAAAGCCCGTTTTCATGCGGTGCCGATTGAGGAAGAAAAGGGCAGCGCTACGGGGTATATCGCCAAATACATTTCAAAGAATATCGACGGTTACGCGCTGGACGGTGAAAAAGACGATCAGACCGGTGAGAGCTTAAAAGATATGGCCAAATCTGTGTCTGCATGGGCTAGCCGCTGGCGTATTCGTCAGTTTCAACAGATTGGCGGTGCGCCGGTGACGGTATGGCGTGAACTGCGACGCCTGCCGGGTGATGAACAAATCCTACCCACTGAGGATATGGATAACGTGCGTTTTGCTGCGGATAACAATAATTGGTACGCCTACACCGAATGTCAGGGCGGCGCATTTGTTAAACGCCGGGATCTGACCGTTCGTCTCGCCTATGAAATCACTGAGCAGGGCAACCAGTACGGAGAAGATGTACAGCGTGTTACTGGGGTTTATTCCCCTGTGGTTCTCAATTCGGAAGTGGTTACACGGTTGGTTAAGTGGGCAATAGTGCCGAAGTTGGCCATAGCGTCAGCGGAGGCCGGTGTTTCTGGCGGCAACGGCGCCCCTTGGAGTTCTGTCACTAACTGTACGCCAGATGAATGGCGACGATTATCGAATGAGTTAAAAAGCCGGGGTTTTAGTGGTAGTGATAACGAAATAAACATCCTAATGCGAGGTAGCCGGTTACAAATCAGTGAGGGGCGTTCACTTGCGTGGCGAAATGATCGCCTGATTGAGGTGGAGCCTAGCCCAGAACATCAAAGATGGCCGGGTTGGAACTAATACGTTACGTAATAGTGAACCATATCAGTGGCATAAATTGGTTCACTATTTCTGATTACATGTGGTACTGTATAAATACACAGTAAATGAATTGACCTTTGGGGGAGTCGTGGCAGATTTATTTTTTGAATCTATAGATTTGCAACGGATTAACTTGATAGCAAGAATGGTCACAAAAAACCTTTGCGCAGGTGATGACCGCGTATTGGCATTGGCTTGGATTGCTGAGTTAACTGATGATTTATTACGGCAACTGGATGAGCGGGAGCAGGAAGAAAAAAACCTCCAGAATGGAGGTTTAGTGTCAGGCCGTGGCAGCGGTTTGCAATAAATCTAAAACGTATTGTCGCTGTTTAGGGTTTAGCCCTTGGACGACTGATTTTAGTAATTTATCGCCTGTTTTTGCGCTAGGACTAATAGTGTGCGAAAAGGTCAAATTAAGTACAAAAGTATGCCCGCACTCTACATCGCTACAGGCGCAATAAACATCTGCAATTTCGCGGTGCTTACGGTTTGTTTTCTTAATGACAGCCTTCGCACCGCAGTCAGGACATTCTACTTTCAAAACGCGCATGTTTCTGGCTCCAATAGAATTTAACTGTTGGAATTTTAGCGTTTTTCTTCTCATACCGCACCCGCCTTTGTTGTATCAACGTCAAAAACAAGGTGTAAATGTTCTGGGATTTCCTGATCGGCGCTGATAGCGTCACGAAAACGACGTTGAACAGGGATTACCTCATCTTTTCGGTACGTATTACGTGCTTTTTCTGGATCGCCTAGACCGCCCGCGTTCTGGGGAATTTGCCCAGCTAACCCCGCAGGGAATCGATGTGCGTTGAGAACGTCTTGGGCGCTGATGTTTTTCACGTTGGCAAACTCATCATTCGCGCCAATATCTCCCATCTGAATAAATTGCACCCCTTTTTCATCGCCACCGGGAATGTTTACCAAGATGGTGCTGAAATTCCCGATCCCTTTGCTTTCGGACAGCTGGCGTTCAATCTCTTCTTCTACTTCATCGGTCATACTGGAATCAGTGGTGTAGAGAATGCCGCCCGTATGGGCACCGTTGTGGTAATAGCGGCGGCGGAAAATTGTCGCTTCGCTGTTGAGTAGTGCCGCATGAATGCCGCCGATGTAATCCGGCAGGCCATAAACTTGCTGCTGTGGGTCATACTGGCGGATAAAAATAATATCTTCTTCGGGATAAACCAGCGGTTCACCGTCTTGTAATACCACATATTCCCCGCTTTTACGTACACGGGTATAGAGTGCCGGTAACGGCGCTAAATCAATAACGTCGCCCCAGCCGTTACGCACTTTCAAAATGGCCACATCGCCAAAAGTCAGATAATCAAAAATGGCCGCTCTGAATTCATCATGGGTCAGGCCACCCCTGAGAAAGTCAGACGCGATCATATTGTGCCGGGCATAAAGTACGCCGCCGTGCTGGCCATTCAGGTTAATCAGTTGTGCCAGTGCAAGGCGTTCAATAGGTAACGTGTAATGGTCATATTCATTGTCATACCAGATATCACGATAATCCGTGCCAGTCGTCAGGATGGGTTCTGGTTTACCTAGCGTGATAAGGCTCATTTTGCGTTTGTTTTGTGTTGGCTGGCGCTTCATGGCGCGTTGTTTATGCTTTTTCATGCGGCTTTTTTCAGCCTCCATTTAGATGTTGGGCGGTTTTCGTAGTTAATCGGTTCGTTATGCAGAGCGTGTGCAATAGCAAAAGCAGCTTCTGCGTGACCGGTGTCCGCGCTGCGGTCGGCAACAAAGGTCATAGAGTTGCCGCTGTTGGTTGTGGTGCGGCGGATGGCCAAGAAACTGGCGGGGATTTCGGTGTGGTCTTTTGGCCACTCAATGCGGTTACTGCTGATAACGTCCAGCGCTTTTAAAATCAGCTCGTCTTTGGTTTTCACGCTATAGCGAATAGGCACGGCGACGCGGCCAGCAAAATACTGAATGTTTTCAAAAACCGAATTGCCTAGGCCAGTTATATCTATCCCCAAGTAGCGAATATTGTATTTTGCGAATAGTTCTTTAATTTTGTTGGCCTGATAGCGAAACGACATGCCTTGCCAGCTAATGATTTCCAATACTCTGAACTTTTCACCCTCTAAAAGCGGAGGGGCAATAATCACAAACGTCGAGAGGTCGCCGGAACGTGCCGGGTCATAGCCCGCCCAAACTTCACGATCGCCAAATGGGCGTTTTAGCTTGATGTCAAAATCTTGCCAAATTTCCCGCTCAACTCCGCAGCGCTCCAAGTCCTCAAAACTAAATACGGCGTCTTTGCTATCCACAAATACGCACATGTACAGCATGGCAAAGGTGGCATCGTTGTAGCGATTACGCAGGCGTTCAATGTCAGCTAAGTTAAAGCCACCACGGATCGCATCTTCCATCGTGATGATGTAGCGCCATTGGCCATCTGGGCACTCGCGGCCACCGTCGCGCAGTTCGTCAAACTCGGGGAATTTAACCTTTTCGCGTTTCTTGCTGCCGCGCTTCCATTCTTCCCCTGTCCAGAATGGGTAAGCCTGATGGGTTTTAGCTGATGGCGTCGAAAAGTAGGTGGTGCGCCATTTATCATGCGTGGCCATGGCACTGGCCACTTCATTAAGATGGGTGAAGTTTGGCACCCAGAAATATTCGTCACAGTACAAATGCCCGCTGTAAGATTGCGCGGTGTTTTTGTTGGTAGACAAAAAGCGTAGTTCTGCGCCATTGCTTAAGCGGATCGGGTTACCGGTCAAATCAATGCCAAAATACTGCTGGGCAATGTTGACGATGTAAGAGCGGAAAACCTCGGCCTGTGCCTTACTGGCGGAGAGAAATATTTGTGGATCGCCGGTTAATACCGCGTTCTCGAATGCTTCAAAAGCAAAGTACCAGGTGGCACCAATCTGGCGACTTTTAAGAATATTGCGTACCGTCTGGGCGATATTCAAACGCAGGTGCTTTTGATAGCCAAACAGGTGTTTGTCAGCCCATGTGTCAAAATCTTCTTGGGTTAGGCTGGAGATATCGTTTTTGCGATACTTTTTATTTTTTGTTGGGCGTTCGCTGTCGTCTGTGCCCGCAGTAAATTGGCCATCACCTTTCGCTGCCGCCAGTTTTTCTTTGTGTTTATTAGATTGCGCCCGCAACTTCACGGCATGCGCGATCAGGATTTCCATTTCCTTTAATTCAATATCACTTTTTTTATCCCTACCGGCCAGCAGCTGGTAGCGGCGTTCTATCGCTTCCTCGGTGCTTTCGTGGCTGAGTAAATCAGACCACTGACCTTTTTCAGCCCAATAGTAAATAATCCGCGCATTCGGCAGATTTAATTCGTTGGCGATTTCTTTCGGCGTCATTCTTCTTAAATAGAGAGCACGCGCCACGCCGATTAATTCAGGAGAGTATTTAGCCATAGGCTTTATTATGCAGAGATATTTATGAATAAACGCCGGGCTTAATTCGTGCTGGTTCGGTAATAGGTGTATATCCGAATTTATACGAATTAAACAGAATGCAGTAGTGAGAAATATTAGTAATACTGCAAATCACAGGGCGGATGGAGATAATTAAATGTCAGTTTCACATCTGACAACAGACTGGTTATGTATAGCCGCAGAGGGAAAAACGTTAGACGGGCGAAATATAGAGCGTCAATGGATATTGGAAGCGGCAGAGCTCTACGATCCTATTTTATATACCGCCCAGCTTTGGCCTGAACATTCGCGATCCTATGGTCCAGTGGGACAGGTGCAGGCAGTGCAAGCCCGCGAAGAAGAAGGTGTGTTGAAGCTATATGCCAAGCTATGCCCATCACTGGCCATGGTTGCCGCAAATGCTGAGGGAAAGCTTTTATTTACCTCTGCGGAATTTACACCCACGGGGAATTTTCGCGGTACAGGCAAAACGTACCTTGAAGGGCTGGGGGTGACTGATGAACCGGCGAGTGTTTATACCACTCAAATGAAATTTAGTAAGCGAAATCGCAATATGCGTTTTAGCCAATATCGGGCGGTCGCCTTTGATATTAACGAATTAAATAAGGGGAAAGGCGTGAAGGGTAAAAAGAAATGGTATCACAAGTTCGGTATTGATGATTCAACCACTGGCAGTGGTGATGATTTAACGGGTGATGACGCTACCGTATTAGCGGAACAGCTAAAAGCCGCGCAAGATAAAATTGCTGAGCTTGAACAGACGCTTGCTGAACTTAAACAAAGTCAGGAAGAAACGGATTCTGATGTTGAGACAATTAAAGAAGTCGTAGACACCAAAGAATTTGCACAGCTGCGTGACAACTTGCCCGAATTTATGGGAAAGCTGGGTGATATGAATAAAAAATTCACCAAAGTACCAAATAAAAAGCCGGGTACAGGTCGTAAGCCATTCGAATACCTGTAATAGGGTAATTAAAACTAAACATTAATCGCATGATTGCGAGAGAGATAAATAATGTTGAATTCACGAGCGCGTGGTTATTTGCGCAATTATTGCGATGGGTTGAGAGAATCCTATAACGCGGATGATATTTCCCGTTATTTCTCTTTGACCGATCCGAAAGAAACAAAACTGCGTGATGCGTTGCTGGAAAGTAATGATTTTATGCAGCTGATTACAGTTGCTGATGTTGACCAGCTACAGGGGCAGGTTGTCAGCGTGGGTAATCCGGGGCTGTTTACGGGGCGCGTTGAAGGTGGCCGTTATAGCCGTGCGGTGGGCGTTGAGGGTAACGAGTACAAACTCGTTGAAACTGACTCTGGCGCCGCGCTGACTTTTGCCATGTTATCCGTTTGGGCAAACGCAGGCACGGAAGAAGAATTCTTCCAGCGTATGCAGGCATTTACCAATCAGTCTTTTGGTCTGGATATGCTGCGTATTGGCTTTAACGGCAAGAGCGTGGCCAAAACGACTAAAAGCAGTGAAAACCCGAACGGCGAGGATGTGAACATTGGTTGGCATGAGCTGGTGCGCACCTTTAGCGAAGGCAGTCAGATTATTAGTGATCCCATCACGTTAGATGTTGATGGGGATTATAAATCACTGGATGCCATGGCCTCTGATTTGATTAACAGCAAAATTCCACAGGAATTCCGTAACGATCCACGTCTTACCGTGATGGTTGGTGCTGACCTTGTGGCCGCCGAGCAATATCGACTCTATCAGGCCGCAGATCGCCCGACTGAGAAGATTGCCGCGCAAATGCTGTCGCAGTCTATTGCAGGACGTCCTGCAATGGTGCCGCCGTTCTTCCCGGGCAAGCGCATGGTGGTGACGATGCCAACCAACTTGCACATCTATACCCAGCGCGGAACCCGATTCCGTAAAGCTGAGTTTGTGGATGACCGCAAACAGTTCGAGAACAAATACCTGCGTAACGAAGGTTATGCGGTGGAGTATCCAGAACTCTATGCGGCATTTGATGAATCAGCCGTGACTATCGGCAAAGTGACCGAGCCGTCAGAGCCAGCCGGAGAATAAGCCATGTTGTCACCCGCTCAACGTCATAACGCAAAAATCAAAGCCCGGCAGGCGCTGGAAAAGTGTCAGGTATTAGACGCTGAACATAGCCTGCATGTGCAGTTGGCTGCGTTAGAAAGTGACGTTAAGCGGCTGCGTAATCTCGATACGCTGCGTGATCGCACCGTCATGAAACGCAATGAACTGCTGCCGCGATGGTTGCCCACCGCGCAGGCGTATTTAGACAGCGACGAGGTGTACCAAAACCCAATTCTGTCTCATTGCGTAGTGTGGCTGTTTGACGTTGAAGAGTTTGATCAGGCGTTGGATTGGGCTGATGTAGCGATTGCGCAGGGACAGGAAACACCGGGCAATTTTCGCAGTAAGTTTCCGGCGTTTGTGGCTGACACCATGCTGGCATGGGCTGAAATGGCCGCCAGCTGCGGCGATGGCGTAGAGCCGTACTTTTCGCGCACGTTTACCAACGTGACGCAAAACTGGCGGTTACATGAAGAAATCACCGCCAAATGGTTCAAGTTCGCCGGGCTTCTGATGCTGCGTGACGATGAAGGCAAGCCACGCGCCAGCGCCTTGGATGACGTGGAACAGCTGGAAAAAGCCGGGCTTATGCTGGCGCAGGCCGAGGGACTGTATAAAAACGTGGGCGTGGGCACGATGCGCAAACAAATCAGCGCACGGATTCGGGCACTGCAAAAGAGTTAAAACGACTACCGCAAGCCAAGCGGGCGCGGTGGAGGCAATGCACATCTGTGCTATGTGCCATGGAAGCCGGTCAGCCCGCTTTACCGAGGTTTTTATGTTTAGTGGAACACCGATTGATTACCAAGATGCACCGCTGACAAATGACGGCTTTTGGCCTGATTTGAGCCTTAAAGAGTTTCAGCAGCAGCGCAGCATTCCGCCCGATATTGATGGCGGCACCGTGGCGCAGGCGTTGTTAACGGCTGCCGGTGAAGTGAATCGGGATCTGCGGGATGTGGCCGCCAAGCATGGCAGTGAAGGATATATGCAGGCGCAGGATGTGCCGGGCGTGGCCATTGACGGCATAAACCTGCTGTGTGGCCAATACAAAAAGGCCGTCTATGCCCGCGCAAAAGCGGATTTGATGGGCGAGTTTGCCACCATTGGCCGCCGTGAGTCTCATCCGGGGCAGGAAAGTGCGGAAACACGTAACGGACTACTGGCGGAGGCATCCATTGTGATCCGCAGTATCAAAGGGCTGAAAAGGGTCACGGTGCGCAAAGTATGAGCCAGTTGGAATCACTCACGCAGTTTTTTAAAGACAACGTGCCGCCCCGCGCAATGCTGGCATTCAACAGTGAAATGGATGAAATGCAGTACATACCCGCGCAAAAGGATTTAGGGCTGGGGCAGTACCGTTTAGCCATTCTACGCAGCACGGCGTTGTTTTCGTGGGAGCGTTTCCCATATCGCCAGTGTGATCCGCGCTTGCTGATGGCGCTAATGACGGCGTGGCTAAGTGAGGCTGACCGCAGTCTGTTTGCTGAGAACGGCATAGACGACAGTTCACCGGAATGGGATGTGTCAGTGGACGATCAGGAAACCGCCACGGTGGTGCTGACCGTGCCCATGGTTGAAGAGCTTTGCATTGTGCCCGATGAAAAAGGGGCGATCCCCTTTGATGGCCAGCGCTGGCGGTTAGCTGATCCAGAGGTTTGGACGGCGCTCACCGCGCAGGTATTTGGGACGGATGAACAAGGCGCACCTATTGGACAGGCGCAATGATTGCCCACGGTGAATTGAACAAAGCGCAGTTTAAAACGCTGCGCGATGAGTTGGCCAAGCTGGATTTACCGCCGAAAAAGCGCCAACGGTTTTTATGGCGCATGGCCAAGTATGGCGTGATGGCGGCGGCCAAACGCAACGTGCGTAATCAGCAGTCGCCGGATGGTCAGAAGTGGGCAGGGCGTAAGACCAAGCGCAAAGGCAAGATGCTGCGCAATATGCCGAAATTACTGCATATCCGCGAAATGCCCCAACAGCAGGCGGTGCGCTTGTATCTCAGTGGGGGCGGCTATCGCAACGGGGCTAAGCCAGTGCCTGCGGGCGTGATTGGGTACAGCCAGCAAAACGGCATGAGCGTGACCATTAACCGCCGTCAGGTGGCAAAAAATCAGGCACAGGGCAATCAGCCCGCCACCGTGAAGCAGGCTAAGCGCCTGCGCAAACTGGGGTACAAAGTGCGCCACGGTAAGCGCTGGAAAAAGTTGGGTTACAAAGAAATAGCGGCATTACTCACCAAGGCGAAAGCCGGTGCGATCATCCGTTCGATGGAGGGGAAACCTGCAAAAACATCGTGGACGGTAGATGTGCCCGCCCGCCAGTTTATTGGCATGAGCGATGATGATTTTAATAAGGCGCTGGCGCGTCAGCTGCAAGCCATTGGCTTTGGTGCTGATGTTAACGCGCAAAATATTAGGGGATCGGCATGAGTTGGCCACAGGTCACGGTTAACCAAGTTAACCAGCTGCAAGGCGAAACCAAAGAGATCGAGCGCACCGTGCTGTATATCGGCATGGGTAAAACCAACGCAGGCAAAACGGTGGCGGTGAATACCCAATCTGATTTTGATGCGTTGCTGGGTGAGGCAGACAGCCCACTTAAAAGTAATGTTAAAGCGGCCATGCTTAACGCCGGTCAGAACTGGGCGGGATACGTGCATGTTTTGGCGCAAGACAGCGAACCCGAAGCATGGGAAGGCGCGGTGCGGGCAGCGCAGGCAGTGGCATCGGTTGAAGGCGTGGTGTTGGTTGATGATGTTAGCGATAAAGCGCCAATTAATGCCGCGTCCAGTCTGCGCAGTGAGTTGATAGCCAAATATGGCCGCTGGGTCTGGTTTGCGCTGGCCGTGCAGGCACCGCATGCCGAAGAATCATGGGCGGAATATCTTGAGCGCCTGAGTGCATTGCAGCAGGGCATTGCCGCATCTGCGGTGCAGTTGGTTCCCCGCTTATGGGGCAATGAGCCGGGCGTTTTGGTTGGCCGCTTGTGTAACCGGGCAGTGACGATTGCTGATAGCCCGGCGCGTGTGGCCACCGGCGCACTGCTGGAATTGGGCTGTGATACGTTGCCGGTTGATGGCACAGGTGCAGCGGTGGATTTGGCCACGTTGCAGGCGCTTGAAAAGCAGCGCTACAGCGTACCGATGTGGTATCCCGACTATGACGGCATGTATTGGTCTGATGGTCGCACGTTGGATGCAGAAGGCGGTGATTATCAGGTGATCGAATACCTGCGCACCGTGGATAAGGCGGCGCGTCGTATCCGCTTGCAGGCGATTGCCAAGATTGCCGATCGTTCGCTAAACAGCACACCGAGCAGCATTGCGGCGCACCAAGCGTATTTTGCTAAAACGCTGCGTGCAATGGCCATTTCGGTACAGATTAACGGTGTGACGTTCCCCGGTGAGGTGAAAAGCCCGCAGGATGGAGATGTGACAATTGTCTGGAAATCAGCCACGGCGGTGGAAGTTTACATGGTCGTGCGTCCGTATGAGTGCCCGAAATCCATCACGGTGAGCCTGTTACTGGATACCAGCATTGAAGGAGTGAGCGCATGAGTCAGCGTCTATCAGGCCAGTCGATTGATATTCGTCTGGATGGTGAATTGATCCACGTTGAGAAAGTCAGCTTGGATATCACGGACAACAGCGCCGCCGCCAGTACGCAGGGTGTGCCGGATGGTTGGGTGGCCGGTGATGTGGCCGCTGAAGGTGAGATTGAAGTAAGCAGCAAGACCTTTCAGCAAATTACCGCTATTGCCCGCCGTGCCGGTTCGTGGCGCGGTATTGAGCCGGTGGATCTGATGTTCTATGCCAAAGCGGGCAGTGAAGAGCTGAAGGTGGAGCCGTTCGGCTGCAAGCTGTCACTGAGTAACGTGCTGGACGGTGATCCGAAAGGCGGCAGCACACTGACGCACAAAATTAAGTATGCGGTGACAAGCCCGAACTTTGTGCACATCAACGGCATCCCGTATCTGGAACGCGAAGCCACGCAAAACCTGATCGGCTAAGGATGGATGATGCAGGAGCATGAAAAAACGTTGTTTGGGCTGTTAATCGCAGGCTTTTTAATTGCGATGGGGCAGTTGTTGAACGGGGCGGAACCTATCACCAAGCGGCAGTTTTTAGGGCGTTTGATTTTAGGAACTGGTGTATCGGTTACAGCAGGCGCGGCGCTGTTGTGGGTGCCCGATTTACCGCCGTTGGCCATCATTGCATTGGGTACAGCGCTAGGTATTGCCGGGCATACGTGGTTTGAAAACTGGTTACGTAAGAAAGGCGCAAGCCTGCTAAAAGGAAAGAAACCATGACGTTAAGTGAAAAACAGCAGCTTTTTGTTTCGCTGATTGCCCAGCTGATTACGTGGGCGAACGATAAGGGCTACCGCTTAACCTTTGGCGAAGCCTACCGCACACCGGAACAGGCCAAGCTCAATGCGAAAAGCGGTGCCGGTATTGCCAATAGTCTGCATACCCAGCGCCTAGCCGTGGATTTTAATCTGTTTGTGAACGGCGAGTACAAAACCAAAACCGAGGACTATTTACCGCTGGGTGAGTATTGGGAATCGCTGGGCGGTGCATGGGGCGGGCGCTTTAAATCCCGTCCTGATGGCAACCACTTTAGCCTAGAGCATAACGGGGTGCGCTGATGGCCAGAACGCTGGCGATGTTGATTGCGGCGCTGCTGGCATCATTTTTCGCCGGATGGCAGGCCAATGACTGGCGGCGCGATAGTCTGGAATTAGCCATCAACCAAGCGGCCAGCGCTGCCGGTGATGAGTCCAGAACGGCCATGCAGAAGGTGGCCAGCCAATCAGCGCGGGAGTTAGAAACAACGCTTGAGGCGTTACGCAATGCCAAGCCACCAAAAGAAATCTATAGGGAAATGGTTAAGCCGGTTTTTACTAATGTGTGCCTGTCTGCTGAGTATGTCAGCTTGTACAACGCCACCGTTGAACAAACCGAACGTGCCCTATCAAGAAAACCTGAAAATAAAATGTCAGGAAAATGATTTACCCCGATTAACGGGAACGCAGGGAACCGCAGCCGCAGAAGCCTTAAACGCATGGCCAGAAATATATGGTCAATGTGCGGCGCGTCATAATCAATTAATTAATGAAATTAATAAACGGGAAGAAATAAATAATGGCGAATAAAAAAATTGTATTAGCAGTGGGCGGTACTGAATTAACGTTTGAGCCGAATACCACAGCCTATAATAAATTCATTAATGAAATGGCGATGGATAATAAAGTTTCCCCTGCGCACAATTATTTGATGCGTATTGTGGCCGCTGAAAGCAAAGAAGCATTAACCACTATTTTAGAGCTGCCGGGGGCTGCATTACAGCTGGCCACCAAGGTGAATGAAATCTTTGCGCCGGTATTGGAAATCAGCGTAAAAAACTAACGGCGCGGGTACGCGCTATCGAAAATAACGGCTTAGAACAATATTTGATTTTACGCCGTCATTATTTACCCCACGAAGATGATGAGCCGGATAATTTGGCGGCAGCATTATGGCTAGATAACCGTTATTGGGAATATCACCGTATCGCTGTGGCCAATGGTATTGCGCTGGCCTTTAAAGGTGATAAGTGAAACAGCTTGAATTTACATTAAGCCTTATCGACAAACTCACCCGCCCATTAAAACAGGCACAGGGGGCGGTGAAAGGGTTTGCCGAGAATTCACAGGCGCACTTTGCCAAAGTGGGGATCGGGGCGGCAGCATTGTGGGGCGTTGGCCAAACCATTCAGGGCGCATTAAGTCCGGCAATTGAAATGTACGACGCTTTGCAGGAGGCATCGGCGCTGGGTGTGGATGATACCGCGCTTAAATCGGTACGTGATTCCGCACTGACTTTCAGCATGCAGTATGGCCGCAGCGCGGTGGAGTTTGTGCAGTCTACCGCTGATATCAACGCGGCCATTATCGGGCTAACCGGCGATGAACTGCCGAAGGTGACAAAAACGGCCAACATTGTGGCCACCGCGCTGAAAACCACGGCAGGCGAAGCCGCCGAGTTTATGGGGCAAATGTTCGGCCAATTTAATCAATACGCCCAGCAGGTGGGCAAAGTGCAGTTTGCCGAAGAGCTGGCCGGAAAAATGGCCTACATGAAGCAGACCTTTGGCACGGATATGGCCACCATCAAAGACTTGATGGAAGGGGCGCGCGGCGTGGGTTCCAACTACGGCGTGGGGATGGATGAACAGCTGGCAGTGTTGGGACAGTTACAAAGAACGCTTGGCACGGAGGCTAGCAGCTCGTATGAGGGCTTTATGACCGGAGCCGCCGAGGGCGCTAAAAAGCTGGGACTCAGTTTTACCGATACCAACGGCAAACTGCTGGCCATGCCTGCGATGTTGGAAAAACTGCAAGGGAAGTATGGTGCCAGTATTGAGGGCAACCTTAAAGCGCAGGCGGAGCTGGACGCGGCCTTTGGTGACAGTTCAGCAGTGATTAAACACCTGTATGGCAATGTAAGCGTGCTACAGCGCAATATTACCGAGTTGGGCGGCAGTGATGGCCTAAAGCGGGCGCAGGAGATGGCCACCAAGATGGTGAAGCCGTGGGATCGGCTGATGCAGGTATTTACGGCGATCCGTACCGTGATTGGGCTAACGCTTATCCCTGTACTCTATCCCGTATTAAATAAGCTGGCTGAGATGGGCGCCACTTTTGCCCGCTGGATGCAGCTGTTTCCCAACATTGCCCGCGTGGTGGGCTATGCCGCCATGGCGTTGCTGAGCTTTGCTGCTGTGGGGGCTATCGCCAATATTGTGATGGGCGTTTCTGGTTTCATCATGATGGGGCTGAGAGGCATTTGGGCAGGCTTGATGAGCATTACAAAGCTTTATACCGCTGCGGTATGGCTGGCGCGAACGTCGATGCTTGCATGGAATGCAATCCTACGTGTTACGCGCGGCGTATTGCTGGCGCTGCGCATGGCGGCCATTACTGCCGGGATCGGGATTAGCCTGATGAGCTGGCCGATATTACTGATTATTGGTGCTATCGCGCTGTTAGTCGCCGGTTGCTATTACCTGATTAAATATTGGGATGATATTAAACGCGCTGTAATGGATACCGCCGCATTCCAGTCCTTAATCAATGTGATGGGTTATGTAGGCGACATATTTAAAAACGTGTGGGCGTCTATTGTTGAGGGATGGCATAGCGTTGTTTCTGCTATTACGGGGTTTTCTCTCAGCGATGCCATGAGCGGCATGGTTTCTGGTATCAGTGAGTTATTTAATGGCCTGTGGGCGTCAATGAAACAAAGCTTTTCCAGTTCGTATGATTGGATTATTGAAAAGCTAAACCTCATCCCCGGCGTCAATATTAGCGCCTCAACGGCCAGTGATTCGTTGCCTGAAATGCCCAGCGGTTTACCCGCCTCACAAGTGGCTACCGCACCGACTGCCATTGTGCCGGATACGGTCAAGGCGGTGTCGGTGATGCCGCAAGGTATTAACCCACAGACCGTGCCAAACGTTGTTCAGTCTGTTCCTGTTGTGCCGGGGGGCGTGAGTGCCTCACCCGTTATGCAAAACACCATCAACAATGTGAGAAATACGCAATTTACCCGAAATAACATTTCGACAGGCAACCAAGTTAAAGGAATAGAGCGCGGCGGGCTGAATAAAGAAATTAATAACAATAATAAAAAAATTACGGATAACAGCAAATCAATCGGCACGGTAAATATTTATCCGAAAGAAATGATGAGCAGTGAAAAACTAATGGAATGGCAGGAGCTGGGCGCATGAGTGAATTGCAGTACGTCGATTTATATATTTTAAATCATGATTTCTCACTGAATGCCGGTAATGAGCCTGATACCTGTAATAACCAAATCAGCATCGGGCAGGACATTGTTCACGCTATTTATGAAAGCGGTTTGGTCACGCAGCTGGTTGCCGAGCGCAGCCCAACATTACGCGCTGATCTGTTTACACAGCTGGAATTATTGGTGGAAAGCGATGAACGCATAGTGCCGGGCAGCGTGGTGGTGCAGGAAGAAACCAAACAGCGGCTGTGGATCACGGCGGAAACCTATGATTTTGGCGCGGTATCGACGAGGGCAGACTTATGACCAATAAGCCGAATGTTGATTTTGAGCAGGTGCTTAAAGACAGCGGTATGCCAACCACAGAGGCGGAGATTCGCAGCGAGTTCAACAAGGTGGTTAAGGCTGAGGGACTGATTACCAACACCTCGCGTATGTCACCGTTCTGGCGTCTTATCACTGCCATTGTCACCACGCCGGTGCTGTGGATTAAGGATGTGTTAGTGGGCACGGTGCTGGCCAATATGTTTGTGGCCACCGCCAGCGGCCAAATGCTGCGCCTGCTGGCGTGGGCGGTCAATCTCACCGCCAAACCGGCGACGGCTGCCGAAGGGGTGATCCGTTTCGTGAAACAAGATGCCAAAGCGGCGGTGACGGTCAAAGCGGGAACGCAGATCCAAACCGAGCGCATTAACGGCGTGGTGTATGTGTTGGCCACGGTGTCAGATTTCACGATCCCCGCAGGTGTGCCCAATGCGCTTATCCCTGTTAAGGCACAAGCGGCGGGCGGTGCGTACAACTTGGCACCGGGCTATTACCGCATTTTCCCTGTGGCGGTGGATGGTATCAGCCACGCGGTGAATGAGGATGACTGGTTACTGGCACCGGGCGCGGATGAAGAATCCGACGATGAATTACGTGAACGCTGCCGCAACCAGTTCAATCTGGTGGGCAATTACCACACCGATGCGGTGTACCGCAGCATGATTGCAGGTGTAGCCGGGCTATCCATTGACCGTATTTTCTTTTTACATGATGCGCCACGCGGGGCAGGAACCGCCAATGCCTACCTGCTGTTAGATAGCGGTGTGACGTCACAGCCGTTTATTGATGCGGTCAACGACTATATCAACACCCAAGGCCACCATGGGCACGGTGATGATATGCAGTGCATGGCTATGCCGGAAACCCGTCACACTTTGGCCGTGTCGTTGTTTGTGACCAATCCCGACAACATGACCGAAGACGAAACGGCCACGCTGCTGGGCGGCGTTGAAAACCTGATCCGCTGTGCGTTTCGTGAAAACAGCAACTACGACGTGAAAAAGACGTGGCCGTATTCCCGTTTCTCTTTTTCCAATCTGGGGCGAGAAGTCCATAAAACCTTTGAGGTGGTGGATTCGTTGCATTTTTCACTGGCCGATATTGTGAGTGATCTAGCCGTTCCGCGTTTGGATTCGCTCACCGTGGAGTTAAAACATGACTGAGTTTGAAAAGCGGCTGGCCAGTCTGAAACTGCCTAGCTGGATGGATAAAGGCGAACCGGCCAAATTATTGGCAGGGGCGCGGGTGTTTTGGCTTGGTGTGCTGGCGTGGGTGCAATGGCCGTTGCGCCAGTTTGATCCGCTGACCTGCGTTGAACCGATGTTAAACCTGCTGGCCTATGACCGCGATGTTTCCCGCTTTAACGGTGAACCGCTGGCACTTTTTCGCAAGCGGGTGGCTTTTGCCTTTGTGAATGCACGGGACGCGGGATCGGTTGAGGGCTTTATTGCCATTTTCCAACGGTTGGGCATTGGCTATGTGGAATTACTAGAACGTCAGCCGGGGATTGATTGGGACGTTATCACGGTACGCGTGACCGATAGCCAGATTGCTGACAACACCGAATTACTGCTGGAGATTATTCGCCAGTATGGCCGCACCTGTCGCCGCTACCGATTTGAAGTGATCACCACGCAAAACCTGTATATCCGGGCGGGGTGGTATGAAGGGGAATATGTTTGCTATGTCGCCAGCCTATCCCAAACGAAAACAAACAATAACAGCGCCACCTATGGCGCGAAGCTAGGGGGCTGATATGTCACAAACCACGATCACACTGACCTTTGAGCAGTGGAAAGCCCAGCAGGCTATCGACGGCAAAGCGGTGGTGCTGGATGAATTTGTTTTGGCCAACGTGCCTAATCTGGATATTGATAGCCCGATTGACCGTGCCGAACAGCTGCCAGCCGCACAGCACATTGTTCACCGTCAGGCCGTCAGCGCCACCGGCTTGGTGAATGAAAATGCGGTGGTGTATTCCGTCACGATGGGCACCGAGGTAGGCGATTTTTCTTTTAACTGGGTGGGGCTTATCAACAAAGCCACCGGCACGCTGGCAATGATTGTGCATGCGCCACTGCAAAGCAAAATCAAGAACGCCGAGGGCAAACAAGGCAACGTGCTCACCCGTTCTTTTTTGATGGAATATAACGGCGCAGCGTCAGAAACGCAGATCACCACACCGGCAGAAACGTGGCAGATTGATTTTACTGCGCGTTTGTCGGGAATGGATGAACGCCAGCGCCTTGAGAACGTCGATTTGTATGGCGCAGCGGCATTTTTCGGTGATGGTTTTTTGGTAACGCGCGCGGCTAGCCAGTACAGCATTACACAGGGTATCGGCTACGTGGGAGGTCTGCGTTGTCAGCTGCCCGCCACGCAAAACATTACCGTAACAACAAAGCCGGTAAAGGTCTGGGCAGATGTGTGCTGGAAAGGGACGCTAACCAGCGTGTGGGCTGAAGAGTTGAAAATCACGGTGGCCAATACACTGGCCAACTACGTGCAAGACGGTGTGCAGCATTATGTTTTTGCGGTGGCCAGCATTGATGCAAATGGCGTTATCACGGATTTACGCCTTAAAGGTGCATTGTCTGATCAGCAAGCCAATGATGCGTTAAAAAAGCATGAGCAATCCCGCAATCACCCCGATGGCACAGTGAATGCTAAGGGCTTTGTTCAGCTGAGCAGCGCCACCAATAGCACCAGTGAAACGTTAGCCGCCACGCCGAAAGCCGTTAAAGAGGCTTATGACTTGGCAAACGGGAAATATACCGCGCAGGATGCGACCACGAACCAAAAAGGAATCGTTCAGCTTAGCAGCGCCACCAATAGCACTAGTGAGACATTAGCCGCTACGCCGAAAGCGGTTAAAGCCGCGTATGACAAAGCGACCGAGGCTGACAAAAACGCCAAAACCGCCGACGAAAATGCGGGTAAGGCCAACGAGAACGCCAATACGCGCCTAGAAAAAAACAAGAATCTGTCCGATCTAAGCGATAAACCGCTAGCGCGCAAGAATTTAGAACTCGGCACCGCTGCCACCTCTAACGTTCAAAAATCGGCTACGGATGACACCGCCAATGCATTGATGGCGAATGGCGCATGGGGGATTGGTTCAAGTGGGTTAATTCTAAAAAATACTGATTTATTATCAGCTAACGGCGTAGGTAATGCGTTCTTTGTGCAGGGCGGAGGAACGGATAATCATTTTGGCAGCTATGGTGCCGGGGTTCATCTCTCTTACGGTACAGGTGGCGGTAATACGCTGCGATTATCAGCGAATTTATTTGTAGACCCTACTGGAAACCTTTCCGTTGAGTGGTTGGAGATTAATCGAAGTGATGGATCAGTCCGTACTCAAAAGCTACAAAAACTTTATGGGTCTTTAAATAAGCCAACGGCAAGAGACGTGGAAGCAATTCCATACTTTGGACAAATTCCAGCAGGGACGAATCTTAATACGCTGACTAATTATGGTGTCTGGTTTAATCCGGCTAATGCGAATGCAACATTGGCATTAAATTATCCAAGCACTCAGGCGGGTTCATTGCAGATTTTGCAAGATGCTGGAAGTACGCAAATTTATACAGAGTATGCCAGTGGTCGGCAGTTCAGGCGCGGTCTTTATACGGGAACATGGAACCCTTGGCGGGTTGTCTATGACTCATTGAATAAGCCGAATTCAGATGATGTAAATGCAATATATCGTGATAGTTGTCACGTTGCTGGATTTGTTAATGGAAACAAAATATTACCGTATATGCGGCATACAGACTCAAATGATGTTATTCAGCTATTGCCTATAAGTACCGCTGATACGCGGTATATCCAAAATCTACAGATGGGAGCTGAGGAGTACGTAGATATTCCGTATCCCGGTCAGGCCAATATTCCCCTTGGGGCATGTATCAACGCAATTATTGGTACAACAAAATCTACGGGGAGCGGGATCAGCTTCCACATATCTCGGGTTTATTTCCGTCGAGTTCAAAAATATATCGGCGGTTCTTGGAAAAATATTGCGTAAGGGAAAAGACAGCAATGATTTATAAAAATTTTACTATTTATAACCCAGAGTACGCCGTATCGGGTGTGGCTTACCTGCAATCAGAGGATGGGCAGGATTGGTATGAGGTTCGTGATAGCTTAAGTGATACCAAGCTAAAAATTGCATATCAGGCTGATGGTGTGATCCGAATGCAAAGTTATAACGGGGTGGAGTTATACCCAGAAAACTTGTCTGTTGCAGAAATTAGCAAACGAGATGTGCCGAAAAACTTTCCTGAGAGGCTGGACGGTAACTGGATTTTTGATGGTAAAAAAATTGTGCCGCGTGTCATTACTGCCCAAGAAGTTATAGACCAAGCAGAAGAAAGACGGGCGGAATTGATGGGGATCGCAAACCAGAAAATTGCCCCGTTACAGGATGCAATTGATTTGGATATGTCCACCGATGAGGAGCGAGCCTTATTGACGGGGTGGAAAAAATTCCGTGTTGAACTGAATCGCATTGATACGAATGCCGCACCGGATATTGATTGGCCAGAGGTGCCTGATGTGGCGTGAGGCAAAAATAGCGTTCCCCGATGAATTATCCGCGCTCAATTGTTCCATCGTTCCCGCCCACCCGTGGATTTATGGGTTAGGCCAGCAAACGGACACCGGCGCGTACTTAAGCCCAACGAATGCGGTGCAATATCTGGCTGCTAAATTGTTGGCCACCGGTGGACGTTCTGATGTGACCATTTTCATGATCTGCGGTGATACGCACGATGGATTTATGAAAAGCCTGAGTACGTTAGCGGCGGTATTTCCAGCCCCCGCGTTTATGCAGGTTTCCCGCATGGCACAGGCGGCAGCTGAACTACAGCAAGTCAAAATGCAGCTGCCGGGTAAGGCCGGTAATAGCTTGCCTGCGGCGCTGCCGTTGTCAGTGTCTACCAATCGCGCCGCGCTGAATGCGCTGCGAACGGCGCAGGCGCAGGTTGAATCGTCAGCCGGTTCTAGTTTGGCAGGTATGCAGGCGGAGCTGGCCAGCTTTGCCGCCGAACATGCGAGCCAATTGGCGCAGATTCAAGAGGGGTTGGACGCACTAAAAGGACTGAGCGCAAAGGCGTGGGTTTTCACCGGCAGCGGCGATCTGGTCACGATGGCCAGCGAGTTGGTTAAAACAGTGCCGCAGCCGTCTGCGGTGTATACCGTGGCCATGATGTTTGTGGCGGATGATTTGGGCAGTTTAGGAGGCATGATCAATGACGTCGATTGTAATGCTGGCGCTTAACGGTGAAGGGATACCGCTGAAAGATATGCGCGTGACGCCAAGCATGCAGATCCAAGATAAAGACCAGTCAGGGCAAACGTCCAGCACAGGTACCGCAGAGCAGGGCATTAAGCCAAAAGAGCTACGTGTTTCCGGCGTGGTGCCCTATGCCAATCCTGAGATTTTGAAACGCATCTTTGAGCTGGCACAGGCTAAAGATACAGCCGGGAAACAGCAGACCTACCGTGTAGCACATCTGGTAGCTAATACCATCGGCTTTCGTGAAGCGACGTTTACTGGCACGGTGGATGCCCCGCAGCAGGATGGGAAAATGGCGTGGCTTGTAACCTTCACCCTGCGCGAAAAACAGAGCGTACCCGAGAAGAAAGAAGCCCGCGCCGGTAATAAGACCGCAGCCCAAAAACAAACGCAAAACGGCGGCGGCAAAGGGGGCGGTGGTTCATCTGCTGAGGATAGTGAAAAACTAAGCTGGTTTGAAAGTAAGGTATTGAAACCCGTTAACGACGCGCTGGGGTAAGGCATGAAGCCAATTAAACGACTGTATTTATCCGGTGATGAGGTTCACTTGGTTGATGCCACGCTGGCGTTGGAATTAAGCGCCTGCGGGCGCGGCTTTATCACCGCCCAAACGGATACCGACTACACCGGCAAAATGGTGCGTCTTGATGTGGGCTATCCTGAGCTGGTACTGCGTTGGTTTACGGGGTATGTCGAACGCTCGCAGCCCTCTGAAAACGGCTATCAGCGCTTGTTTGTGCGTGAGTTGGTCGGGATATTTGAACGGGCATGGCCATGCTCTTTTCAGCATCCCACACTACGCCAGATTGCCGAATGGTTGACGGAGCACAGCGGATTAACGGTGCAGGTGCCAAACCAGAACTACAGCGACAAACCGATCCCCCATTTCACACATTCCGGCAACGGCTATCAGCTGCTGGCTAATCTGGGGCGAGCCTTTAGCATCAATGATTATGTCTGGTATCAGCTGCCGGATGGGGATGTTTACGTGGGCAGTGCGGCGCATGCAATTTTTGCGGGTAAGCCGGTGAATATACCCGCTGAGTTTAGTTTGCGCACGGCAGGCGGCAACAGCATGACGGTTCCCCTGGTGCAAAGTCTTCGACCAGGCGCAGAAGTTAATGGCCAACGCTTAACGTTGGTAAAGCTGCATAATGATGAAATGGCGATCACATGGACGCCACGCAACAAAGCCACCGACCAGCCATTGCAGAAAACGCCGCTACAGCGTCAGGTTGAAGGGGCATATCCTGAACTGGCATCCGGCCTGCATTTACCAAAATTTGCGCGGGTTGAAGCCCCTAGCGAACCCGTCAGCAGCGGCAATGTGGCCGATCCATTTCGCCCACGTTACGCCGTGGATTTACAGCTTTTGGATGAGAACGGCCAGCCTGCGAAGGATACGCCGCTTTATTCCGCCGTGCCGCTGCCGGTGCCCATGGCGGGCAGTGAATCAGGTATGTTTCAGTTTCCACCGGCTGGATCGTTGGTAGAGGTGGGTTTTACCGCTGGCCGTCCTGATAAACCCTTTGTGCGCCAGACCATGCCAACCGGCAACAGTTTGCCGGATGTGAAGCCGGGCGAACAGCTACAGCAGCAACGTGCGGAAGTGTCGCAGCGTGTGACGCAGGCCGGTGATTGGGTGCGGCAGACTGACCAGACAATCAGTGAATCTTCTATGGTGCGTGAAGTGACGGCCGACGATGAGAAACGCACGGTAGTGGCCAGAGAAACGATGGTGAAAGCCACGGATAAAACCACGGTAATTGGTACGGCCAAACTGATGGCAGGTGCCATTGTTCAGGTCACAACAGGGGATTACGCGCTGGGTGCTCAGGGGAATTATGTGGCCAGCATTACCGGCAATGCATCCACCAAGATAAATGGCGGTCTGGATCTGGATGTAAGCAACAGCCTGATTGAAAAGGTTGGCGCAATCCGTCAGAGCGTGGCTAAAGTCAAACAGGAAATTATTGCGCCCACGGTTTGGGTGGGGAGTCAGGCCATTAACGTGATGCAGTTAATGCTAGATACCTTGGATGTGGTTAAGCAGCTGGCGCAGCAGACAGCAAAGCATACGCATAAAGACACCGGCGCACCGCTAAACGCTGCTGACATTCAAGCAATAGGCGCAACCGCAGACAGCCTGAACGGAAAATATAAGCCCATCATTAGTTAAAACGATCTCTCATAGATAGCCCGCCGCGTGCGGGCTTTTTTGTGCCTGTCATATACCGCACTGTGCGCCATTCTGAGCGCAACAAATACCAACCTAAGCGACGAGTCACATGAAAAGAATCCTCTTCATCACGTTACGCCAGCGCAGCGACAGGCAGACAAAAGAAACATCTAAGTGACGAAAACGGCACTACACCGCACCCGCCTGCGGGTTTTGGATCGAGAAAATTTTTCAGTTTTATTTTTCTACATACCAATACGCTAGCCCGCACCGCCACTGGCTTTTTGCGAGCAAGCCCCAACTGAAAAGATTGAAAAGGATTTCAGTTTTTTTCAGTTTTTCGATCTCGCATGGATCGCGGTGAAATTATTAACTAATTGAAATTGAAGAATAAAATGTATTTTACGTCAGTTTGTGTTTTTGTGAGACGAGTAGAAGTGTGTTGCCAGAACTCGGAAAGGTGAGGCGTGACAAGGGGCAGGCAGGATTCAGCCCCGAAGTAAACTGAAATATTTGTATAGAAGATTTATGTGATTACTCGATTTCGATTAGCTCATAGATTGCAGATTCATCTAGCTCTACATCTAAACGATTTTCGAACATTTTTTTATAATGTGGATTAAATTTTATTGTTAGTTCAGAGTTACTCCAATAAAAAGACAATGCTGGTTCAAATTTGAAACGTTCAGTTAGTATGCTTTTGGGTAACTTAATTTTGGGTTTTTTAGGAATAAAGTTGTTTAATAATGTTGATATTTCATCTTTAAAGTTTGAAAGCAACTTATCCGTATTAGAGGCGATTTCATTTTGTTGTTTGGTAGAAACAATATCGGTAACTAACTCATTTAATTTGTAAATTGCTTTACTGGAACTAAGTTGGGTTATCAAAATTATAAATTTGTGCGTTTGCAGGAATCGCAAGTCTTCTCTCATGCTGTTGCGAATATAACTGTAACTATCGAACTTTGCTGGGCCAGAAAGAAGTTTCCATAAAATTTCTTTCTGTGGAGTTGTCATTTCATTTAATATGAGTTTTGCCGTATTGATCTGTTGTTCTTTTAAACTCGCTAACTTTTCTTCTCTTTCAAGAATTAGTTTTTTTTGGATTCGATTTGTATGTATAAAATTTATTATTTTAACTATAAAACTCGCAATGGATAGTGAAAGCATCGCATAGGCGATTATGAGAGCGGGTATAAACCATTCACTTCGAGATAAAATAGGAAAAATAAATTTAAATATAACTATAAAAATCGCACTAGCTAATCCAATTAATAATGAAGTTTTCCACTCATTTAATAGCTCCCTACATTTCTCAAGTAATCTTGAAATTTCCATGAAATGACCCTCTAGTAAGATATTGGTCCGGGTTGATACCATGAGCTACTCAATGCGGCGTAGCGACTTAAGCATAGGGTAGTGGAACCCCTTGACGTGTCACTGCATCGGTGAGCTGTCTAATGTTTCGTGAGTGTCGCCATTTTGCCGCCACTCTCAAGAAAAAAGGGCTACGCTTTCACGTAACCCTTTGTTTTATTTGGTGGAGCTGGGGGGATTTGAACCCCCGTCCGAAATTACTACACCGTCGGCACTACATGCTTAGTCTAGTCTTTACATTCGCCTACCAGCTGCGGACAGACACGCTACTAATAAACTAGCTTGATTAGATTTAATGCTTCAACCCCAAGCTAGGTATCCACACGATCTCTTTTGGGTTTGACTTCTCTTGATCCCCGTCTTAAGAGCGGAAGCTAGGGAGAGAAGGCTCTAAGCAGGGTATTAAGCTGCTAGTGCGTAGTTTTCGTCGTTTGCGACTATTTTTTTGCGGCTTTTTACGAGGCCAACCGCCCCTCGGCATGCTCCTTGGGCTTCGCAAATCCCGTCGAATCCAGAATCAGCCCCAAGTACTATTCAGCAGTATATCAGAAATTATATCCGTAAAGCCAGTAGCTTAGCGGTTTGAGTTCTTCATGATACGTGCTTTGTCTAATTTCCACTCACGATCTTTAATGTCGTCGCGTTTGTCGTGCTCTTTCTTACCTTTCGCTAAGCCGATTTTGACTTTCGACCAAGCGTTCTTCCAGTAAAGAGATAGCGCAACAACGGTAAAACCGTCACGACTGACTTTGCCGATCAGCGTTTCTAATTCGCGTTTTTTCAGCAGCAGTTTGCGTGTGCGCGTTGGATCGCACACGACGTGCGTTGACGCCACGTTTAGTGGCTGAATAGTGGCACCAAAGAGGTAGGCTTCGCCATCGCGGAAAGTCACGTAGCTGTCGGTGATGTTCGCTTTACCTGCGCGCATCGACTTCACTTCCCAACCTTGCAGCGCCAACCCCGCCTCGATTTCTTCTTCGATGAAGTATTCGTGGCGAGCGCGTTTGTTCATAGCAATCGTTGCTGAACCGGGTTTATGTGCTTTTTTCTTTGTCATAGTGCTGCCATTATACTGAACCACTCGAGGGATGAACATCCTTTCACCCTGAGCCGTCGTGGTTTTTTAATACGTTAGCTCAGTGTGCTTAAGGCATTTCTCTCTGTCCACAGATAAATGGTATTATTTGTGCGTTTTATGTTACTCAGGAATTGATATGCCACAGATTAGCCGTTCTGCTTTGGTGCCATTTAGTGCTACGCAAATGTATCAGTTGGTCAACGATGTTTCCGCATACCCTGCGTTTTTGCCGGGGTGTGTAGGGAGCCGTGTTTTAGAATCAGGGCCAAATTCGATGACTGCCGCAGTTGATGTTTCCAAGGCTGGGATCAGTAAGACCTTTACGACCCGCAATACGCTTGCAGATAGCTCCAGTATCAAGATGCAACTCGTCGATGGTCCATTTCGTAAGCTGTTAGGCGGTTGGCATTTTATCCCGTTGAGTGATGATGCCTGCAAAGTTGAATTGCATCTCGATTTTGAGTTTACCAACAAATTGGTTGAGCTGGCTTTCGGCAAGGTGTTTAAAGAGCTGGCGGGGAATATGGTTCAGGCTTTCACTTCGCGTGCGAAAGAGGTCTACAGTGCCTGATATCAATGTTGAAGTGGTTTACGCGTTGCCTGAACGTCAATATTTACGCCGTATAAAGCTACCAGAAGGCGCTAACGTTGAACAGGCTATTCAGCAGTCGGGGTTGTTAGCGTTACGCACTGAAATCGATCTAGCGAAAAACAAAGTGGGTATCTACAGCCGTACGGTCAAGCTGTCGGACAAAGTTCACGAGGGAGATCGGGTAGAAATTTACCGCCCGTTGTTAGCCGATCCGAAAGAACTGCGTCGGTTGCGTGCCGAACGAGCAAAAAAATAAGGCGCTGTTTGCGCCTTATTCTCTCAGATATTGATACATCCAGCCCTATCACACCATTTTGCCTAGCTTACGGCACTTATTCTTCGCTGTTATCAGGAAGCTTTTTGGTGTTTTCAATATTGGTCAAAACACCGCTGCCATCGAAGGTCAGAGTCAGTGTTTCTTGAGTCACGGCTTCATGACCTGGCTGTTGACGGAACACGTAGAACCATGTGCTGGTTCCAAACGGATCTTGCAGCATTGGCGTACCTAGCGTGTAGGCGACTTGTTGCTGCGTCATCCCTCTGTGAATTTTGGCTACGTCAGCAGCAGTCAGGTAGTTTCCCTGATTGATGTCAGGACGGTATACCACTTTTTCAAAGGTTGAACAGCCTGCGGTCAGCGTAACCATAACCACAGCAGCGGCAGTCAGCATTTTACAACGCATAGTAATCTCATTCCTTTTGGACATAGGTTGCCGATGATAATCGACCTTGCAACAGTTGGAAACCTCAACAGACCTCAATATGACCTCTGGAATCAAAAAAAGTTGAGCTTTTTTATGCGGCAAGCAGTTCTTTTGCATTTGCCAGCGTATTACGCGTCACTTCACTTCCGCCCAACAGGCGCGCCAGCTCTTGTAACCGAGCCTTTTTATCGAGTGGCTGCATAGTGGTTTCAGTTTCTGAGCCGTCAGTCTGTTTGCTGACATAAAAATGTTGGTGTCCACATCCTGCAACTTGAGGTAAATGAGTCACACACATAACCTGTGTAGATTCGCCAAGTTGACGCAGCATCTTACCGACAATTGCCGCGGTTGGTCCACTGATGCCCACGTCTACTTCATCGAAGATGAGTGCCGGGGTATCCATTTTTTGTGCGGTGATAACCTGAATAGCCAGTGCGATACGTGATAGTTCACCGCCTGACGCGACTTTAGCCAGAGGCTGTAGAGGCTGGCCGGGGTTAGTCGTTACGCTGAATTCAATGCGGTCAGCACCGTCAGCGGTGAGCGCTTCAGGCATGAAATTCACGTCAATAGCGAATTGTCCATGAGGCATTGATAGCTCGTGCATGCTATGAGTGATTAACGAGGAGAGCTCCTGCGCGAACTCGACCCGCTGCTGGTGCAACTGCTGTGCTAGCGAAAGTGCTTGCTGGTGATGAATATGCACATTCTCTGCTAGCTGTTCCTGTTCGCTCTCTTGCTGACAGAGAGACTGCTGCTCGTCTAGTAATTGCTGATGGAACTGTGGCAACTCTTCTGGCGAAACGTGGTGTTTTCTGGCTAATGCAATTTGGCGAGAAATACGCTGCTCTAATTCATAGAGGCGTGCAGGATCCATATCGATGTTATCGCCATAGTGACGTAATTCGTTGCTGGCCTCTGATATTTGGATCGAGGCTTCTTCAAGCATATCTAGAAGCGGTGAAAACTGACTGTCGTAGCTAATCAATTCGGACACATTTTGTTTTGCACTGTGCAAGAGACTCAGAATATTGCCGTCTTCAGCCTCCGAAAGCATGTTGAGCGCTCGCTGACTGATGGTTAACAACTGCCCACTATTGGCTTGGCGCTTATATTCCTCATCGATTTGTTCATACTCACCCGCCTGAGGAGCAAACTCATTGAGCTCTTTTAACTGATATTGCAGCAGCTGTTTACGTGATTCACGCTCTGCTACCTGTTTTTGATGGTGCGTTAGCAAACGGCAGCTATGGTGCCATTGACGATAGGCCGCCTGCATTTCAGCCAACAGTTCTGATTGATTGCTGTAGGCATCAAGCAGATGCTTTTGATGTTCGGATTTGAGTAGCAACTGATGCGCGTGCTGACCGTGGATCTGGATCAGATGCTGACCTAACTCACGCAGCTGTGAAAGGGGAACCGCGGTGCCGTTAATAAAACCCCGCGAGCGGCCATCGGCGCTGATAACGCGGCGGAGCAGGCATTCGTTGCTGTCATCCAACTGGTTCTGTTCAAGCCATTGGCGCGCTGAGGGGGTGTCCGCCAAAGAGAAACGAGCGCAAATATCGGCTCTAGGCGTATTTAAACGCACCATAGCCGCTTCTGAGCGTCCTCCAAGGCATAACCCCAAGGCATCGATAGCAATAGACTTACCTGCGCCAGTTTCGCCAGTGATAGCGGTCATTCCGCGTTGGAAGTCGATTTCAAGTTCACGAACAATAGCAAAATTAGAAATGGTCAGTTGCGTCAGCATTCGAAATTCCCCTGTACGGAATCACATAACTGTATTTAACCACAGTATAAACTGGTTTTTTATACAGTAAAGTAGCTGACGAAAAAATTTTCTTAATCTAGAAAAGTTTTTTAGACCACCCTAACTTGGTGCTTAATGTATTGAAATAGTTGTAGTCTTTGGGATGTATCAAGTTTAAATGAAATTGGCTACGCTGAATCATCACTTCTTCTCCTTGCTGAATTGGCAGGGCTATCTGGCTGTCACAGCTGATTTCCAGATCGTTGCTGAAGTGGCTAAAGCGGAGATGGATTTTGCTGTTACTATCGATAACTAGAGGTCTGGCGGATAGCGTATGAGGAAACATAGGCACCAGTGCGATGGCATCTAGGGTTGGGGTCAGAATAGGCCCCCCGGCAGATAATGAGTAGGCGGTAGAGCCTGTAGGGGTTGAGATGATTAGGCCGTCAGAGCGTTGTGAGAAGGCAAAGTTTTCATTGATATAAACTTCGAACTCAATCATATGAGCCACTTTACCAGGGTGTAATACTACCTCGTTGATCGCGGTGCTCATGCGTCTTTGTTGTTGCTCGCGGCACACCTGGACTTCAAGTAAAAAGCGTTGCTCGCTAAAATATTCGCCGTCGAGGACGTCAGAAAGCTGTTGTTTAGCGTTATCGGGATCGAGGTCGGTAAGAAAACCCAGGTTGCCACGGTTTACACCGATAACTTTGATATCGTAGCGCGCCAGAATGCGTGCCGCGCCGAGCATATTGCCATCGCCGCCGACGACGACAGCGAGATCGGCCTGCTGCCCAATGTCTGCCAAACTGCCTGTAGTCGCGTTTTCCAACTTGAGGTCGTGCGCAATTTGGTGTTCGACGATCACCGGATAGCCTTTACCGACGAGCCAGTTAAACAGCATCTCATGCGTGGCCAGTGCCGCAGGATGACGCGGATGACCGACCAGACCGATACATTCAAATTTTTTATTCATGCAGTGGTTTTCCTACTGAGTGCAATTTAATGACTCTCATTATGCGCGGTTCTCTTGAATCGCCAGCTTTCATCCCCATAATAAGCCAAGTAGCGAGATTAATGCCAAACCGCGGAGAATTTCATGAGTAGTAAAGAACAGAACATGTCGAATGAGCAAGCCTCACAAGAAATGGAAAACGGACAAGAGCAGCACGAACAGGCTAAGGTCGATGCGGCAGACGTAGTCGATGTGCGCGATGAGCGCATTGCTGAACTGGAAGCTCAGTTGCAGGAAGCCGCTCAGCGTGAGCGTGATTCTGTTATGCGTGCCCGCGCAGAAGCTGACAATATTCGCCGTCGTGCCGAGCAGGACGTAGAGAAGGCGCATAAATTCGCTTTAGAGAAGTTCTCTAACGAACTGTTGCCAGTGATTGACAGCTTGGAGCGTGCGTTGGATCTGGCGGATAAATCCAATCCAGATTTAGCGGCGATGATTGAAGGCATCGAATTGACGCTGAAATCTATGCTGGATGCCGTGCGTAAGTTCGGCGTAGAGCAGGTAGGTGAAGTCAATGTTCCGTTTAATCCTGAAGTGCATCAGGCAATGACGATGATGGAATCCGATCAGCATGAACCAAACCAAGTCATGATGGTTATGCAAAAAGGCTATACCTTAAATGGCCGCCTGATCCGTCCAGCGATGGTTGCGGTATCTAAAGCTAAGGCTTGATCGATATCCTAAAAATCAAAAACCAGTCGATCGACTGGTTTTTTTTCGCCTGAACTATTCCTCGCTACCGTTTTCCGGTAAGCGGGGCTGCCAGTCAATCGGCGTAAGCCCCTGTTCAATCAGGAGTCGATTGGTTTGTGAGAAATGGTGGCAGCCTAAGAAACCGCGGTGTGCAGACAGCGGTGATGGATGGGGTGCCTTTAACACGCGGTGGCGCTGCGTATCGATAATGCTGCCTTTCTTTTGCGCATGGGCTCCCCACAACAAGAACACAATCCCTGAACGATGTTCGTTAAGCGCTGCGACAACTTTATCTGTGAAGGTTTCCCAACCGAGCTTAGCGTGCGAGTGCGCTTGACCACGCTCGACGGTTAACACGGTATTGAGTAGTAAAACACCTTGGTCGGCCCAGCTTTTTAGATAGCCGTGATTAGGGATTTGAAATCCTTCAATATCGGTTTGTAGCTCTTTATACATATTCATGAGCGAAGGGGGCGCGGGAATGCCTGGGCGAACGGAAAAAGAGAGTCCGTGTGCCTGATTTGGCCCGTGATAGGGGTCTTGCCCAAGGATGACGACTTTAACGTCATTAAATTCGGTGAAGCGAAAAGCGTTAAATACATCTTTCTGCGGTGGATAAATGGTCTTACCGGCTTGGCGCTCTGCCGCAACGAAAGCAAGCGTGTCGTGAAAATAGGGCTTTTCTTTCTCGGCACCGATGACATCGTGCCAGTTTAGTGGAGAAGTCATCTTCACTTCCTCTTTGTTTATACGGAAATTATCTGGCGGTAGCTTACCGTTTCAAGCGATGAAGTTAAACCGTGAAGAAAATTTAACCACATACAGATTAGTCACTTGGTGAGTGTTTTTTGAACGAAAATTAAATTTTTTTTGAAAATTTACAAAAATAGAAAAGTCGCCGCAAAATGGTTAAATTTGATGTAAAACATAAATTTGCCCAAATTGGTAAAATGACCACCATGAAAAAATTGATTTAAATCAAAGAAAACCCCACTCTATATTGGTATATAGAACATCAAGACAACATTGGTTTTACCAAATGGCCGATGTTAAGGCCGTAAACGAAGAAATTAATCCCAGATTTTTTGCTCTATTGACGGAGGCAACAAATGATTCAAGGTATTCAGATCACTAAAGCTGATAATGCAGACCTGATGAACTCTTTCTGGCTGCTTGATACAGATAAAAATGAAGCACGCTGCGTATGTGCTAAAGCAGGCTATGCAGAAGACCAGATCGTTGCAGTAAGCGAGTTGGGTCAAATCGAATATCGCGAAGTCCCTTTGGATATCAAACCAACTGTACGTGTGGAAGGCGGTCAGCACTTGAACGTTAATGTTCTGCGCCGTGAAACTCTGGAAGATGCCGTTAAGCACCCAGAAAAATATCCACAGCTGACTATTCGTGTTTCTGGCTATGCGGTGCGTTTCAACTCACTGACTCCAGAACAGCAGCGTGACGTTATCGCCCGTACCTTTACTGAAAGCCTGTAATTTCAGGCTTGAGGCAACAGGAAATAGCAAAAAGGAGCTGAAAAGCTCCTTTTTTACGTCTGTAGCCCAGAGAACTTTGCTAAATAGTACAAAATAGCTGCACAGCATGTTGTTGCATAATTAATGTTATTTGCATTCTATTTCATTATATTAATTCCACTCTTCATCGAGTTTTTAGTGCGTGAGCTGGGAAAAGAGCCAGAAAAAATAGTCTGGCTGGATTTAATCTCGTAGCGGTAAAATTGTTGGTGTTAGGATGAAAAAAAACCGCCATTAAAGGCGGTTTTTTTGTTAGCTCGCTGATTTATTCTTCAGTTGGAGTCACTGACTGTGCGGCTTTAGGCTTACGGCGTTTTCCGACATTTTTACTATCGCGGTGACGCACTTTTACCTTTTTATCTTTCTTCTCTTCGTCTTTTTTCTCTTGGCGCTTGAGCAGCGTCTTCTTAGACGGCTTACCTTTGTTCTTCTCGCTTGGCGGCTTGGTGGTTGGACGAAGTTCGTCAACCACGCGAGATTTAATTTGCTCTTCGACATAGCGGCTGATTTTGCCCAGCAGCAGATGGTCATGAGCTTCCACCAGAGAAATTGCGATGCCTTTACGACCTGCGCGACCGGTACGGCCAATACGGTGTAGATAGGTGTCAGCGGTGCGTGGCATATCGAAGTTGAAGACGTGGCTGATGTCTGGGATATCCAGACCACGCGCGGCGACGTCGGTTGCAACCAACACGTTCACTCGGCCATCAAGCATGCGCTTCATGGCTTCATTACGCTTAGCCTGCACCATCTCGCCTTCTAAGTAACAGGAGTTGATACCCGCTTCGCGCAGCCAGCCTACCAGTTCATGCACGCGCTCGCGCTTACGCACGAAAATAACGGATTTGGTGACTTCAGGCTCTTTTAGCAAATGACACAGCAGCTTGGTTTTGTGCTCAAGAGTATCGGCGCGGTAATACCATTGCTGGATCTTCTTACGCTCACGGCGTGAAGGATCGGCTTCGATTTCGACAGGATCCTGCAGCAGACGCTCAGAGAACTCTTTAATTGCGTCGCCTTCCAGCGTTGCTGAGAACAGCATAGTCTGTTTACGCCAGCGAGTTTCTGCAGCGATGGTTTCGATATCTTGTGCAAAACCCATGTCGAGCATGCGGTCTGCTTCATCAAGGATCAGGGTTTCAACCGCGCGGCAATCGAAGTTTTCTTCTTTGATGTATTGCAGCAGACGACCAGTGGTTGCAACCACGATGTCTTGATTTTCGCTGAACACTTCAGCGTGATTCATGTAGGCAACGCCACCGGTGATGGTTGCGATATCCAAATTTGTATGTTTAGCCAATTCGATGGCTTGCTCGGCAACCTGCATTGCCAATTCACGCGTTGGAGTCAGCACCAATACACGTGGTGGACCGGATTTTTTACGCGGGAAGTCGAGCAGGTGCTGCAATACTGGCAGCAAATAGGCGACGGTTTTCCCGGTTCCGGTAGGTGCTGAACCCAGAACGTCGCGACCGTCCATTGCCGGAGGAATGGCGGCAGCTTGAATGGCTGTCGGGCGGTCATAGCCTTTGTCGCGCAATGCGTCGAGTAGGCGTTCATCGAGTTCGAGTTCGGAAAAATTGCTTGCTGTCATGGTCTACCTCTACTTGGGGCGCCGATTATAGACGGGTTGGGGCAGATGTTCACCCATTAAAGCGGGGGAATTAGTATGTTTGCACCGATCCCGCCTTTGCGAATCTATGGGGATATTTTATGCTATGCGACCAAAAATAAGGAGTTACCGTGACTCAACGCCCATCAGAATCAGTACCATTGCGCCGTAACGGATTCACATTTAAGCAATTTTTCGTTGCACACGATCGCTGTGAGATGAAGGTCGGTACCGATAGTATTTTGTTAGGCTCGTGGACTGACATCAGCAATCTCGATGGAAAAATACTGGATATCGGCACAGGCAGCGGTCTTTTAGCTTTGATGCTGGCGCAGCGTACCACAGATGTCGTGCAAATTGATGCCGTTGAACTAGACCAAAACGCGGCCACTCAGGCAGCAGAAAATTTTGTCCTGTCGCCGTGGGCCAATCGAATGCGGGTTCACACCTGTTCATTACAGGCTTTTGCCGCGCAAACCCCCGAACGTTATGACCTGATTGTGAGCAATCCGCCTTACTATCCGCAGGGAGTAGAGTGTCGCAATGTGAGTCGCAATACCGCTCGTTATACCTCGGAGCTTAGCCACCAATCATTGCTAAAGCATGCGAGAGAATTGGCTACAGATAATGGCAGAATGGCCGTCGTTCTCCCTACTGATGTGGGCGTAAGCTTTATTCAGACAGCGGCTCAAGAAGGGTGGTTTATACTGCACTACACTGAAATTGCAGAATTTGACGATAGAGTAGCGCGACGTTCACTGATGTTGTTTGGTTCCAAGCCTGTAAATCAGCAGTCAGATCGACTAGTGATCCGCGATAAAAGCAGTGAATACTCCCATGATTTTCGCCTGTTAACGAAAGATTTTTACCTTTTCTTCTGAGTCTGTTGCTTTGGTTAGCATAATATTTCACTATCAGACTCAGATGCGGTAATTCACCGCAATTTTGTTCTGATAGGAAAGGCTGAAATAATTAACAGGCTCAGGGAGTGGGCGTTCATTGTCGAATTATCCCTAGTAGTGCCATTTCCCTTTGTATTACTCCTTTCTTAGTCAGATCCCTATTGAGCTTTAGTGAATAACTGGCGTACGTGTCTGCTGCGTATACGTCCAGAAAAATTTATAAGAGGGCAGACTATGCAACAACGTTTATCTACGGCTGACACCATGGGGTTAGGGTTAATGACCTTTGCTTTTTTTCTGGGCGCAGGAAACATCATTTTTCCTCCATTAGAAGGTCAGATGGCAGGGCATAACGTACTTTATGCTATGGGCGGTTTTTTGCTCACTGCTGTGGGTTTGCCGTTACTCTCTATTATTGCCGTTGCTCGGGCGGGTGGCGGTTTGCCGTCCATGACTCACGATCTGCCGAAAGGGACAGGTACTTTTGCCGCTGTTTTGTTATTTATCATTATCGGTCCAGCTTTTGCCGCTCCGCGAACCGGCTTGGTCGCTTTTGAAATGGCGGTAAAACCGTTGCTGGTTAGCTCAGGTAGCTACAGCGATACGCCGGTGACGCTGGGTAGCCTGACTCTGGATGGAGTACAAATGTTAGTGACCGCGCTGTTTTTTGCAGTGACGCTGATGCTTGCATGGAGCCGTGGCAAACTGATCGATAGTATTGGCAAGTTCTTGACGCCGATGTTGTTTTTGCTGCTGGTGGTCTTGGCGCTAGGCGTGATTTTCAAACCGCAAGGGGACATCGTAGCGCCGGTAGCGGCCTATGAGCAGATGGCATTTTCTAAAGGTTTTATCAGCGGCTACAACACTATGGATACCTTTGCTGCGCTGATGTTTGGGATGTTGCTGGTTGATGTATTGCGCGGTAAGGGTGTGACTGAGCCGAAGGCTTGCTTCCGCTATTTGAGCATTGCGGGTGTGATTGCTGCGCTCGGTCTGGCGTTTGTATATATCTCCCTGTTTTGGCTGGGGGCGACCTCTTCAACAATTGCTGGTGGAGCCGATAACGGTGGCGTTGTGCTGGCGGCGTATGTGAAGGCGTTATTTGGTCAGCCAGGGCAGTGGATTTTATCATTAGTGGTCATGCTGGCATGTTTAACTACGGCGGTGGGCTTAGTCAGCGCCTGTGCGGACTATTTCTCCACCTTAACGCCGCTGCGCTACCGTCATTGGGTCATTGTATTGTGTCTCATTTGTGCGGTGGTGGCTAACGTTGGGCTGAGCCGTTTGATTGCACTGTCGGTTCCCGTGTTAATGGCATTGTATCCGTTGGCGATTGCCTTGGTGGCTCTGACTTTTGTGCGACGCTGGTTACGTAATCCGGTTCTGGGATATCGTCTGGTTATGCTGGTTGCGTTGCTGTGCAGCTTGCTGGATGGTGCGCGTGCCGCAGGCGTTGAGTCCATCGGTTGGTTAGCTCGCCTGCTGGATTGGCAAATGGCGGCGATGCCGCTGGCCGCAGAAGGTATGGCGTGGGTTCTACCCACGTTTATTATGCTGGTGTTGGCTTTCTTCTTGCCTGCGAAAAGCCGTAATCAGAAAGTGGCTTTGGCTTAATAACGTCCTTGTGATGAATAAGCCACCTTCTCTGAAGGTGGCTTTAACTATTTTAATCCGCCTTAGGGCTCTTAAATCCGCTTCAGGGCTGCAAAATCGTTGGCTTAGGCTCTGCTAATAGATCGGGATAGTCGAGAGTGTAGTGCAATCCTCGGCTTTCTTTTCGTTCCATCGCACAACGCACCATTAGCTCTGCGACTTGAACCAGATTGCGCAGCTCTAAAAGGTTATTTGAGATGCGGAAGTTTGCATAGTACTCGTCAATTTCCTGCTGCAACATTTGAATGCGGCGCAGCGCGCGCTCCAGACGTTTTGTGGTACGAACGATACCAACGTAATCCCACATAAACAGGCGCAGCTCATGCCAGTTATGTTGGATCACGACGCGCTCATCGGAATTGTAAACTCGGCTGTCATCCCACTCGGGTAAACTTGGCGCAAGGCTGGTTTGCGGCAGGCGTTGCAAAATGTCCTGTGAAGCCGACCACGCGTAGACCACGCACTCCAGTAAGGAATTAGACGCCATACGATTAGCGCCATGTAGGCCGGTATAACTCACTTCACCAATCGCATAGAGTCCTTCCAAGTCAGTACGCCCTTGATGATCGACCATCACTCCACCGCAGGTGTAATGTGCCGCGGGTACGATAGGTATAGGTTCTTTGGTGAGATCCAACCCCAAATCCAGCAGTTTTTCATAGATCATCGGGAAGTGCTGCATGATGAAGTCAGCGGGTTTGTGGCTGATGTCTAAATACATGCAGTCGGCGCCAAGACGTTTCATCTCATGGTCGATAGCGCGTGCGACGATATCGCGTGGTGCGAGTTCACCGCGTTCGTCGAAGTCGGGCATGAAACGCGAACCGTCAGGGCGCTTAAGAAAAGCCCCTTCGCCGCGCAAAGCTTCGGTGAGCAGGAAGTTTCTGGCCTGTGGGTGATACAAACAGGTGGGATGGAATTGGTTAAATTCGAGATTTGCAATGCGGCAGCCAGCGCGCCACGCCATAGCAATACCGTCACCTGAAGAGATATCTGGGTTGGTCGTGTATTGATAAACTTTAGCGGCGCCGCCGGTCGCTAGCACCACGGTGCGGGCGCGCAAAGTTTCGACCCGCTCTAGATCGCGGTTCCATACATAGGCGCCGACTACACGTTGGGTCCCCGGTAAACCGATCTTCTTGGAGGTAATGAGGTCAACGGCGTTATAACGCTCGCACACACGAATATTGGGGTGTGCATTTGCTTTCTGCACCAGCGTGGTCTCTACTTCTTTACCAGTAGCATCTGCGCTGTGCAGAATTCGGCGATGGCTATGGCCGCCTTCACGCGTGAGGTGATAGCGTGATTCGCCAGCGGGACTCATTTCGGTATCGAACAGCACGCCTTGATCGATAAGCCATTGCACGCAATCCTTTGCGTTACGGGCAATAAATTCAACGGCAGAGGGTTCGCACAGCCCTGCGCCCGCAATCAGTGTATCTTGTACGTGTGATTCAATGCTGTCCGTTTCATCGAATACGGCCGCAATGCCACCCTGAGCATAAAATGTGGCACCTTCATTGAAGGGACCTTTGCTCAGCACGGTGACTTTACAATGTTCGGCAAGGCGTAAAGCGAGTGAAAGTCCGGCAGCTCCGCTACCGATAATCAATACATCGTTAAAATGTTCTGAATTTGGTTGCATAGGTTGTGGTGTGTGCAGCTGAAAAGTGAAAATCATGTTAGCCTATGCCAACGTGTAAATGCACGGCTAATGAACAACGAATATAAAAACAGCATCGTACGGAACTTTTTAGTACGTATGAACTCTAAGCTAGTGCTTGCTCAGGATCGATTGAGACAACTGGCAGTACAATTTATTCATGCGTGGAGAGAGATTTGAGGAGAGATTACCTCGGATGAGCGAGCAGTTAACGGATCAGGTGCTGGTCGAGCGAGTCCAGAAAGGAGACAAGAAGGCTTTTAACTTACTGGTAGTTCGCTATCAGCATAAAGTTGCGAGTCTCGTATCCCGCTACGTGCCGTCAGGCGATGTTCCTGATGTGGTACAGGAGTCGTTTATCAAAGCTTATCGTGCGCTGGAATCTTTCCGCGGCGAAAGTGCTTTTTACACCTGGCTTTATCGTATTGCTGTGAATACAGCTAAAAATTACCTGGTTGCTCAGGGGCGACGTCCGCCATCAAGCGATGTTGATGCCAGCGAGGCTGAAAACTTCGAAAGTGCGGGTGCATTGAAAGAAATTTCGAACCCTGAGAACTTAATGTTGTCAGATGAACTGAAGCAGATCGTTTTCCGAACCATAGAGTCTCTTCCTGAGGATTTGCGTATGGCAATCACCCTCAGAGAATTGGATGGTTTAAGCTACGAAGAAATAGCTGCCATTATGGATTGTCCGGTTGGAACAGTACGTTCCCGTATTTTCCGGGCGAGGGAAGCCATTGATAATAAAGTTCAACCGCTGATACAGCGTTAATGATGCGGGCACAGGAAGGGTATTTAGGCATGCAGAAAGAACAACTTTCGGCTCTGATGGATGGTGAAGTGGTGGATAGTGAACTGATCGGTTCACTTGGCAAAGACGACGCACTTCAGCAAACGTGGAAGAGCTATCACCTGATACGTGACACCCTGCGTGGTGACGTCAGCGACGCGATCGAGTTTGATATTTCTGATCGTATTGCTGCGGCGCTCGATGATGAACCGGTTCGTCTGGTTCCCAACGCTATTCCCGAATCTCAGCCTCAGCCTCACAGCTGGAAAGATATGCCGTTCTGGAGCAAGGTTCGTCCTTGGGCCAGTCAAATCACTCAAATTGGTATCGCTGCCTGCGTTTCACTGGCGGTTCTAGTGGGTGTGCAACAGTATAATCAGCCAGCAGGTGGCGTGAGTGATTCAGATGCCCCTGCATTTAATACTTTGCCGATGGGCGGCCAAGCTTCCCCTGTAAGCTTTGGTGTTCCAAATGAAAGTACCAATGCGAATGGACAGCAGCAGGTTCAGCAGCAGCGTAAGCGTATAAATGCTATTTTGCAGGATTACGAACTGCAGCGCCGCTTGCATACCGAACAGTTGCAGATGGACAATGGTAATACGCAGGCGTCAGTTCAGGTGCCAGGAACTCTGTCATTAGGAACTCAACAGCAGTAATGAAGCAATTTTGGTTCGCCATCAGCTTATTCGCTGGTAGCCTGTTTGTCTCTAACATCGCCTCAGCGGAAGATTCGTCTGAGGCGATGTTGCAACAGATGAACAGCGCCAGTCAGTCACTCAGCTATGAGTTAGCGTACATCAATATCACCAAACAGGGGATTGAGTCGTTACGCTATCGTCATGCCATTTTCAATAAACAACTGTTATCTCAGCTTTTGCAGATGGATGGACCGCGTCGTGAAGTTTTACTGCGTGGCAATGAAATCAGCTATTTTGAGCCTGGGCTTGAGCCATTTACGCTTAACGGTGATCACATTGTTGACGCTTTGCCGTCGATTATTTTCTCCGATATCAAACAGTTGCGTCAGTACTACAATTTTATATCCGTAGGCCGAACCCGCGTTGCCGATCGCCCATGCGAAGTGATCCGCATTGTCTCGCGGGATGGTCTGCGCTTTAGCTATATCGTTTGGATTGATGAAAGTTCTAAGCTACCGTTACGCGTCGATTTACTCGATCGCGATGGGGAAACGCTGGAACAGTTCCGAGTGATCTCCTTTACCGTTGGCGATCAGGTCACCGCCGCGATGTCGAGTTTGGCTCAACTGACTTTACCTCCGCTGTTGAAACTACCAGCAACGGATAAGGTTGATTTCAGTTGGAGAACCTCTTGGCTACCGCAAGGCTTCAAGGAAGTTTCTCGTAGTCGCCGGACATTACCAACATTATCAGAGCCGGTAGAATCGCGTCTGTATAGCGATGGTCTATTTAGCTTCACCGTCAATATCAGCAGCGCAGCTTCCGGTGCTGCGGTGAGCGAACAGTTCTTACGCCAAGGACGCCGCACTATTCATACTGAGACTCGTAACAATGTTGATATTACCGTTGTTGGGGAATTGCCGCCTGCTACGGCTAAACGAGTCGCGAATAGCATTGTCCTCGATGGTCGTAAATCATGATGCGCGAATGGGCAACGGTGACATCCTGGCATCAGGGGGTTGCGACGTTAAACTGTGAACAGCGTTCTAGTTGTGGATCATGTGGTGCGAAAAACACCTGTGGCACGGCGGTTTTCGATAAAATTAATCCACAGTCTCAGCATCAATTGCAGGTTGAAATTGATCAGCCGTTAGAGCCTGGGCAAAAAGTTGAAATCGGTATTACCGAGGCCAACTTGTTGCGTTCTGCAGTTTTGGTTTATCTCACACCGCTATTAGGTCTTATTATTGGCGGCGGTGTCGGGCAGTCAGTTATGCACACTGATGCATGGGCTGCGTTAGGCGCTTTAGTGGGCGCAGGTGCTGGTTTTATGTTTGCGCGTATTAAGGCGAAAAGATTGAGTGACCGGCAAGATTATCAGCCGATAGTTTTACAAGTCGGTTTGCCCCCTTCTATGATCCGCACCCCCACGAATATCTAGGTTTTACCGGGTTCGATGTGTAGAATGCATCGAATCTGGCAAATTACCGCCAAACGTTAAACCATCGCTTTGAACCCATCAGTGTGTCCTTAGGCGAGTAATCTAGAAATCATCAGGCAAAATATCTTAATAATGAAGCATATACGAAATTTCTCCATTATCGCACATATTGACCACGGTAAGTCGACACTGTCTGACCGTATTATTCAGATTTGTGGCGGTTTGACTGACCGTGAAATGGCAGCGCAAGTTCTGGATTCTATGGATCTGGAACGTGAGCGCGGCATCACTATTAAAGCGCAGAGCGTGACGCTCGACTATAAAGCACAGGATGGTGAAACTTATCAGCTGAACTTCATTGATACCCCAGGACACGTTGACTTCTCTTATGAGGTTTCTCGTTCACTGGCGGCATGTGAAGGGGCATTGTTGGTGGTTGACGCGGGTCAGGGTGTTGAAGCTCAGACTTTGGCGAACTGCTACACCGCAATGGAAATGGATCTGGAAGTTGTCCCTGTTCTAAACAAAATTGACCTGCCTGCGGCCGATCCCGATCGTGCGGCACAAGAAATTGAAGATATCGTCGGTATTGATGCGATGGACGCCGTACGTTGCTCGGCAAAAACCGGTGTCGGAGTACCTGAGGTTCTTGAGCGTTTGGTGCGTGATATTCCACCGCCAGAAGGTGATCCAGACGGTCCATTGCAGGCGCTGATCATCGACTCATGGTTCGATAACTACTTGGGCGTGGTGTCTTTGATCCGTATTAAAAACGGTTCACTGCGCAAAGGTGAAAAAGTTAAGGTGATGAGTACGGGGCAGGCTTATAACGCTGACCGCCTCGGTATCTTCACGCCTAAGCAAATCGATCGTGATGTGTTGAACTGCGGCGAAGTTGGCTGGTTAGTTTGTGCAATTAAAGATATTCACGGCGCTCCAGTCGGCGATACCTTGACGCTGGCCCGTAATCCAGCGGAGAAATCGCTGCCAGGCTTCAAAAAAGTGAAGCCTCAGGTTTATGCCGGTCTGTTCCCTGTCAGCTCTGATGATTACGAAGCTTTCCGTGATGCGTTAGGGAAACTCAGCCTTAACGATGCTTCCCTGTTCTATGAGCCAGAAACCTCGACGGCGTTGGGCTTTGGTTTCCGCTGTGGTTTCTTGGGCTTATTGCACATGGAAATCATTCAGGAGCGTCTGGAGCGTGAATACGATCTGGATCTCATCACAACGGCGCCAACGGTTGTATACCAAATTGAAACGACCAGTGGTGATGTGATCTTTGTTGATAGCCCGTCCAAGCTACCACCTATCAACAATATCGAAGAGCTTCGTGAGCCTATTGCTGAATGTCATATGCTGTTACCGCAAGAGTATCTTGGTAACGTTATTACGCTTTGCATTGAGAAGCGTGGTGTCCAAACTAACATGGTATACCACGGCAATCAGGTTGCACTGACTTACGAAATTCCTATGGCCGAAGTGGTTCTGGACTTCTTTGACCGTCTGAAATCAACGTCCCGTGGTTATGCGTCATTGGATTACAGCTTTAAACGCTTCCAGCAGTCTGACATGGTTCGCGTTGATGTCTTGATCAACAACGAACGAGTGGATGCTCTCGCGTTGATCACCCACCGCGACAACGCGCAGTATCGTGGTCGTGAGCTGGTTGAGAAGATGAAAGAGCTGATCCCACGCCAGCAGTTTGATATTGCTATTCAGGCGGCTATCGGCAACCAGATCATCGCACGTTCGACCGTTAAGCAATTGCGTAAAAACGTTCTGGCTAAGTGCTACGGCGGTGACGTTAGCCGTAAGAAAAAACTGTTGCAGAAACAGAAAGACGGTAAGAAACGTATGAAGCAGGTCGGTAACGTCGAACTGCCGCAGGAAGCCTTCTTGGCGATTCTGCATGTTGGTAAAGACTAAAGTTCTATGATGAGCGGCACCCATTTCAGGTGCCGTTCTCATTGAGAGGCTTATACCCATAAGACTTCGGAAAGTAGCAGTATGAAAGCCTATGGGGATATTTAAGGAGTTATTGGCATGGCCAATATGTTTGCTTTAATTCTGGTGATAGCAACGCTGGTTACCGGGGTTATTTGGTGTATCGATCGCTTTAAGCTGGCTCCGGCGCGTCGGGCAAAAATCGAGGCGATTAACGCACAAACGGTTGAAGGCTTGGATAAACAGACGGCAAAGGATGTGGTGAAAGCTCCAGGTTGGATTGAAACCTGTGTGTCTGTTTTCCCTGTTTTGGCGCTGGTTCTGATTATCCGCTCATTTATTTATGAGCCATTCCAGATCCCATCGGGGTCAATGATGCCAACGTTATTGATCGGTGACTTTATTTTGGTCGAGAAATTCGCCTACGGAATTAAAGAGCCGATTGCGCAGCATACGATTATTCCGACCGGTCATCCGAAGCGTGGCGATATCGTGGTATTTAAATATCCGCTCGATCCGCGTTTGGATTATATTAAGCGCGCTATTGGTCTGCCGGGCGATAAGGTGACTTATGATCCTTATAGCAAAGAAGTGACGGTATATCCTGCCTGTCAAACGGGCCAAAGCTGCGATAAGCTGCTGCCAATTACCTACAGTGCGGCTGAGCCTAGCGAATGGGTACAGACTTTCGGTCAGATGGGAAATGGTGAAGCCAGCAGTGGCTTCTTCCAAGTTCCTTTGGACCAGAATGTTGAGAACGGCTATCGCATGAGTGAGCGCAAAGAGACGTTGGGCACGGTCACTCATCGTACCCTAACCGTACCTCAGGCGCAGGATATGATGTCTCGTTATTATCGCCAGCCGGGTCAGCCTCAGGGTGTTTGGGTTGTGCCTGAAGGTCATTACTTCATGATGGGGGATAACCGTGATAACAGCGCTGACAGCCGTTATTGGGGATTTGTCCCAGAGCAAAATCTGGTGGGTAAAGCCACGGCAATTTGGATGAGCTTTGAAAAGCAAGAAGGGCAATGGCCTACTGGCGTTCGCCTAAACCGCATTGGCGGTATCCACTAATTTCCTGCTCCTATTTCGAGCTGTAGGCCTTTGCTTGCAGCTCGAAACTTCGTCTAGATATAAAATAAGCGCCTAAACTTATTAGTTGTTGCGTTAATAGCAATGTAACTTCAAGTAATAGCGCATATTACCGCAGCATTATATTTTCAGTCGTTGTAGAATACCCATTCGAGCGATAAAAAGTTGGCTTCCGTCTGGGAGCCACTGCAAACGAAACAGCTTTGGATTGGCTAATGGCAAGCAGGCCTGTTCCGTATGCTGCGGTTTTTGACGCATTCTAGATCTATTTGGTATCTCATGAATCCCATCGTAACTAACCGGCTTCAAAAGAAGTTGGGCTATACTTTTCAACAGCAGGAGCTGTTATTGCAGGCATTGACTCATCGTAGTGCCAGCAGCAAACATAATGAACGTCTTGAGTTTCTGGGTGACTCAATTCTGAGTTTCGTTATTGCCAATGCGCTGTATCACCGCTTCCCGCGGGTTGATGAAGGCGACATGAGCCGTATGCGTGCTACTTTGGTGCGTGGAAATACGTTGGCTGAAATGGCACGCGAATTCGATTTGGGTGAGTGCCTGCGCCTTGGGCCGGGCGAGCTAAAAAGCGGCGGTTTCCGTCGTGAGTCTATTTTAGCCGATACCGTAGAAGCTCTGATTGGCGGCATTTTTCTGGATAGCGATATCCAAACGATTGAACGACTGATCTTGGATTGGTACCGTTCACGTCTGGATGAAATTAGTCCAGGCGATAAGCAAAAAGACCCTAAAACGCGCCTGCAAGAATTCTTGCAAGGACGCCACCTGCCGCTGCCATCTTATTTGGTTGTGCAGGTTCGTGGCGAAGCACACGATCAGGAATTTACTATTCACTGTCAGGTCAGCGGCCTGAGCGAACCGGTTATCGGTGTTGGCTCAAGTCGCCGTAAGGCCGAGCAGGCAGCCGCTGAACAAGCGCTGAAACAGCTGGAGCTTGAATGAGCGAAGAAACAACTTATTGCGGATTTATCGCCATCGTTGGTCGTCCCAACGTTGGCAAATCGACACTCCTGAACCAATTATTGGGGCAGAAGATTTCGATTACCTCGCGTAAGCCACAAACGACCCGTCACCGTATTATGGGGATCCACACCGAAGGGCCATATCAGGCTATCTACGTGGACACCCCGGGTCTGCATATTGAAGAAAAACGCGCCATCAACCGTTTGATGAACCGCGCAGCAAGCAGTTCTATCGGTGATGTAGAACTTGTCATTTTCGTGGTTGAAGGTACTCATTGGACTGCCGATGACGAAATGGTGGTGAATAAGCTACGCGATCTGAAAGCGCCAGTGATTTTAGCCATCAATAAAGTTGATAACGTTCAGGATAAGGCTGCTCTGCTGCCGCATATTCAGTTCCTGAGTGAGCAGATGAACTTTATGGACGTGGTTCCAATCTCTGCGGAGAAAGGCACTAACGTTGATACTATCGCGAGCATCGTTCGTAAAAAACTGCCGGAAGCGATTCATCACTTCCCTGAAGAGTATATTACTGACCGTTCACAGCGCTTTATGGCCTCAGAAATCATCCGTGAAAAACTGATGCGCTTCTTAGGCGAAGAACTGCCGTATTCCGTCACCGTTGAAATTGAACGCTTCGTCTCGAATGACCGTGGCGGATACGATATCAACGGTCTGATTCTGGTTGAACGTGAAGGCCAGAAGAAGATGGTTATCGGTAATAAAGGCTCAAAGATCAAGACTATTGGTATCGAAGCTCGTCAAGACATGGAAGCCATGTTTGAAGCTAAGGTTCACCTTGAGCTGTGGGTTAAGGTGAAATCCGGTTGGGCAGACGACGAACGTGCGCTGCGCAGCTTGGGTTATGGTGAAGATCTCTAAGAGATCGCGCCTATGGAAGGTTGGCAACGCGCATTTGTTTTGCACGGGCGTCCTTACAGTGAAACCAGTCTTTTATTAGACCTGTTCACTGAAGGGCATGGACGTGTACGTCTGCTAGCAAAAGGCGCTCGCAGTAAACGTTCTAGCCTTAAAGGCGCGTTACAACCTTTCACTCCTCTTCTGGTTCGTTGGGGCGGCAAAGGGGAAGTCAAAACCCTGCGAAATGCCGAGCCTGTCTCTCTCGGACTACCGCTTACCGGCATTTCGCTGTATAGCGGCCTGTATGTCAATGAGCTGGTTTCTCGCGTTCTTGAACAAGAAACCAACTACTCTTCGTTATTCTTCGATTATCTCAACTGCCTACAAAATCTGGCGGCTACGGTTGGTTCTCCCGAACATACGCTGCGTGAGTTTGAACTCGCTCTGCTAGGCAATCTTGGCTATGGCATTGATTTTCTGCACTGTGCGGGCAGCGGTGAACCGGTATCAGATGATATGACCTACCGATATCGGGAAGAAAAAGGCTTTATTGCGAGTTTATTAGTCGATCAGCTCAGTTTTACCGGCCGAGACTTAAAAGCACTCGCTGAACGCCGTTTCCCCGATCCAATAACGCTGCGTGCGGCGAAGCGCTTTACGCGCATGGCGCTTAAGCCTTATCTGGGGGGAAAACCATTGAAAAGCCGTGAACTGTTTCGTCAGTTTGTGGGGAAACGCCCTGTCAAACCGGCTTCTGCTTAAAATCTGACTGTCCCCTTCATCGTCATAATTCTGTCTGGTCTGTTCTCTCGAACTTAGGTGTACACTAGCTTACAGTGAACCGTATTCTGTCCGTTGTCTCTGACCTATAAGCTTTCTAATGAGGATTTGTCATGGCTGATTTACTGTTAGGCGTAAACATCGATCATATCGCAACGCTGCGCAACGCGCGCGGGACTCAGTATCCTGACCCCGTTCAGGCCGCTTTTATTGCCGAACAGGCGGGGGCAGATGGCATTACCGTACATCTGCGCGAAGATCGTCGCCATATCACCGATCGTGATGTGCGTTTGCTGCGCCAAACCATTCAGACGCGCATGAATCTTGAGATGGCCGTTACCGACGAAATGATTGAGATCGCCTGCGAGCTGAAACCCCATTTTTGTTGCTTAGTTCCTGAAAAACGCCAGGAAGTGACAACCGAAGGTGGCTTAGACGTTGCTGGCCAATTGGACAAAATGACGGTTGCCGTTGAGCGTCTAACCCAAGCTGGCATTTTGGTCTCTCTGTTTATCGATGCCGATCCGCGCCAGATTGAAGCGGCGGTTAGCGTCGGTGCCCCGTATATCGAAATTCACACAGGGGCTTACGCAGATGCAGAAAGTGATTTAAAACGTCAGGCTGAGTTCGAACGCATTGCTCATGCAGCGCGTTTTGCGAGCGAGCGCGGTTTAAAAGTGAATGCAGGTCATGGCCTGACCTATCACAACGTGTTACCAATTGCGGCATTGCCCGAAATACATGAGCTGAATATCGGTCACAGCATTATTGGGCGAGCGGTGATGAGCGGCTTGCCAGAGGCGGTTAACGCCATGAAACAACTGATGCTGGAAGCGCGTCGCTAATGGCTGTTTTAGGCTTAGGTACCGATATTGTTGAAATTTCTCGAATTGAGGCGGTGGTTGCGCGCAGCGGCGATCAAATGGCAAAACGTGTGCTCGCCCCAGCTGAATGGGAGCAATACCTTTCTCATCAGCAGAAAATTCGCTATCTTGCCAAACGCTTTGCGGTGAAAGAAGCCGCCGCGAAGGCATTTGGCACGGGGATCCGCAACGGACTGGCCTTTGCCCAATTCGAGGTTTATAACGATGCGCTCGGTAAGCCTGTACTGCGCTTACACGGCCGTGCAGCGGAGCTTGCACAAGAGATGGGGATTACCTCTATTCATGTCTCATTGGCCGACGAGCGGCGCTATGCCTGCGCTACGGTTATCGTTGAAGGATAATGAGATACTTTGGTATCCCCTCCGATCTTGGGGATACCTTTTCGCCAATATATCAATTGGCTAGCTTTTCCCTTGCCGCTTGCTCTACGTTTGCGATTTCGTCAAGCAACTCCATCCACTCAGGCTCTAGGTCACCCACGGCGATTTGATGGCGTAGTTGCTGTTCTATATAACGACATAACCGCTTCAGACGGGGTAAACCGCTGTAGCTACAGCTTCCATGTAATTTATGGATAACGTCTACAATAGAGGCGTCTTGATGACCGCTGAGTGCCGCTTCAACCTGCGTTTTTACCTGCGGCAGGAATTCCAGCAGCATCTGTAATAAATCACGGGCTAAATCTTCTTTGTTAGCCGCTTGTCTGAGCGCCATATCCCAATCAAGAGTGAGATCGCTATCGGCTTCTATTGCCGGCATTGATATCATTTCGTCTTGGATTTCAGGGCTACGGTAATAGCGTGCCAGCAGTTGGCGCAGCATATTTTCATCGATAGGTTTGGCCAGATAATCATCCATTCCGGCGCGAAGTAGGCGCTCACGCTCACCGTTAATCGCATGGGCGGTAACGGCAATAATCGGGGTATCGATATAACGTGGCAGTTTTCGAATCAGCTCGCTGGTACGGATGCCATCCATTTCTGGCATCTGTATATCCATTAGGATGATATCCAGTCGATGCTCCTTAGCTTTGGCAATAGCTTCTTCGCCGCTGTTGCAGAGAATGGTTTGCTCAACCAGTTCGCCAAGTAGGGCGCCAATAAGCTTCAGATTTGCTGGATTATCATCGACCGCCATCACGGAAAGCGGGAGACGCTCAGCATTGTGATCTATCACGACGGGAGCTCGCTTAGGCAGGCTGTTATCTAGCAGAATGGGCAGCAGCCGATTACTCGTTAGTGGTTTGGATAGGCAGCTTCGAATACCTCTCATTTTAAGCTCATCGCTATCTAGCAGCGTATGGCTGGGCATCGCCAGAATGACGCGATCGGCTAAAGAAAGGGCTTTTCGCAACTTTTCCTCCCCTTGTGAATCGTGCGAGGTAAAGTTAACCGGTAGACCAACGAGAAGAATATCGTAATGAGAGTCAGGAATAACCTGAGCGAGCAGCGGGCTATAGCTCACCTCGAGCGGTGTGGCCTGTAACAAATCCAATGTGCATTGCGCCGCCACAGGGTTTGATTCGATATACAGCAGCTTTTGCCCAGCCAACCGCTGCATAGGGAAATGGCTCTGCGGTGCATTATGGTTAAGCTCTAGCTGAATATGGAACCAGAAGGTGGAGCCTTTATTGGGTTGGCTATGGAAGCTAATATCGCCGCCCATTTCATTAACCAATTTTTGCGTAATGACCAAGCCTAAACCGGTTCCGCCGTGGCGACGAGAAATGCTGGCATCCGCCTGACGAAATGCTTGGAATAACTGTGATTGCTGGCGTTCTGAAATCCCTATACCGGTATCATGCACGAGCACTTCTAACTCAACCTGATGAGGCGTTGCGCTGCGTAGTTCAACGCGAATGTCGATATTGCCCTTCTCGGTAAATTTAATGGCATTGCCAAGGAGGTTAGTAAGGACTTGCTGTATACGCATTGGGTCGCCAATAACGTGCTCAGGAACGTCATTACGAATATTCAGCGTGAGTTCAATCCCTTTCTCGTGCGCGCTAGGGGCGAGCAGCACGGTGACTTCATCTATGGTCTCACGCAGCAAGAAAGGTATGTGCTCCAAAACCAACTTTCCGGCTTCCAGTTTTGAGAAGTCCAACACGTCATTGATAATGGTAAGAAGATTGTTCGCAGATCGTTCTATGGTCTGTAAGTAATCGCTTTGCGTCGCATTGAGCGGTGTTTTGAGAACCTGACGAGTAAAGCCAATAACCCCGTTGAGCGGTGTACGCAGCTCATGTGACATATTTGCCAGAAACTCGGATTTAATTCTTGCTGCTTCCTGCGCGCGCTTTTTGGCGAGATCCAATTCAACGTTTTGTATTTCCATCTGTTCCAGCGTTTCGCGCAGGTCTGACGTTGCCTGATCGATATTTTGCTGCATCTCTTCGTGGTAAGCCGTAAGCGACATCGCCATAGAGTTAATACCGTTCTTGAGCATATCAAGCTCGCCCAGCATGTGTCCTTCTACGCGGCTATCCAACTGCCCTCGTCGAATACGGTCAACGGTGTTAACCATATTACGAATTGGTCCGGTCACATCACGCATTAAGCGGTAGGCAAACAGCAGCGCGATACACATACATATCACCAGCAATAACGTGGCAACGAAGACCTCTTTGTATTGTTGTAAGCGCACAGAACGGAGATCCAGTTCGATGGCGATATAGCCAAGATGAGGGTTTTCGGCGCTGGTGGCATCAATGAATCGATCTTCAGAAATAATCGGTGTGCGTAGAATCAACGAATCCCCATGCTTAGACAGCATTAGGTCGTTCGGCATCGGCACCCCTTTGGGGAGCTGGAGCAGAGAATAGTTATGATGATAGTTCGAGGTGACGAACAGATCGTTGTTATCGTCAAACACCGCGATAGAGCGCACGATATCTGAATGGCGACGATGTAATAACCCAATGAGCTGACGCACTGATTCGCGGCTGCGGAAGGTCATGCCGTATTCGCTCGCGACAGCGAGGGGTTCTATGATACTGGAACCAGAATCGACCAACTGTCCTTGTAACTCATTGTATCTATGAACAACGAAGAAGGTACTGAGTAGCAAACCAATCAATAACGTGGGGGCTAAAATCAGTATCATCATGCGCGCGCGCAGGCTGTATTTGGTCATGTGGGTCCAATGTGGGAGAATTGGTGGCAGATATCATTCTTAGCAAAAGCTAAACCAAACAACGAATCGGCAGAACATGGCTCAATTTTACTCTCCGGGGCGCCGCATGGCGACCCGACAAACGATAACTGTGACGGCAAACGACCTTGACCCCTTTGGTCAGGGCGTGGCGCGCCACAACGGTAAGGCTATTTTCGTTCCAGGCCTTTTGCCCAGTGAGCAGGCTGAAGTCACCCTCACCGAAGATAAAAAGCAGTTTGCACGCGCTAAACTGAAGCGGTTACTCACTCGCAGCCCAGAGCGTGTTATGCCGCGCTGTCCTCATTTCGGCGTATGTGGTGGCTGCCAACAACAGCACGCCAGTGCTCCACTTCAGCAGCAAAGCAAATCAGCGTCTTTACAACGTCTCATTATCCGCGAAACCGAGGTAAATATCATACCAGAGTCAGTGATTAGCGGACCAGAATACGGCTATCGTCGCCGAGCGCGCTTAGGTTTGCAATTCTTATCCAAGCAACAGCAGCTGGTTATGGGATTTCGTCAGGCGGGATCTAACGATTTAGTTCCTGTAAAAGAATGCCCAATTTTGGTCCCCGCGCTGGCATCACTCTTGCAACCGCTGCAGGCGTGTTTGGCGGGTATGAAAGCGGTACGTCGGTTGGGGCATGCGGAATTAGTGCAAGCGGATAACGGCTGCGTATTGGTATTGCGACATCTTGAGGCACTGAAAGAGCAGGACTTAGCGCGATTGCACGATTTTGGTGCACAACATGATGTGATGGTCTACCTTCAGGGCAACGAAGGTGAATTGGTTAAGTTGTGCGGTGAATCGCCGTTTTATCAGGTAGACGAGCTACGCTTATTTTTTAGCCCTCGAGATTTTATTCAGGTCAATGATGTGATTAATCAGCAGATGGTTGCACAGGCGTTGGAATGGCTGGATGTACAATCTACCGATCGCGTTTTGGATTTGTTCTGCGGCATGGGTAACTTCACATTACCGTTAGCAAAACGCGCAAAACAGGTCGTTGGTGTAGAAGGTGTTGCTACGCTGGTGGAAAATGGTCTGTATAATGCTCATATTAATGCGCTGAATAATGTCGAATTCTTCCAGCACAATCTTGAGGATGACGTGACTCGCCAGCCATGGGCTAAACTTGGATTCGAAAAAGTATTGCTGGATCCTGCTCGTGCAGGGGCAACTGGTGTGATGACCCACATTGTAAAGCTGGCACCGGAAAAAGTGGTGTATGTTTCATGTAACCCCACCACGCTTGCGCGTGACAGCAAAGTTTTAATCGCCGCGGGCTATCGAATGGAACGCGTGCGAATGCTGGATATGTTTCCCCACACGGGGCATTTAGAGTCGATGGCGCTGTTTGTTGCGTCTTAATCGTCTCAAGTTGATGAGTAGAAGGGAGAGGATATGGTTGCGGTAAGAAGTGCCCATCTGAATACGGCTGGTGAATTTGCCCTCGATGAGTGGGTGAAGAGCCTGAATCTGTCGAACCAGCAGTCGTGTGAGCGTCTTTCTGCAACTTGGCGTTATTGTCAGCAAAAAACAGCCGATCATCCTGACGCCGCGCTATTGCTGTGGCGTGGGGTCGAGATGGTGGAAATCCTTTCTACGCTCAGTATGGATAACGATAGCATGCGCACTGCGCTGCTGTTTCCACTGGTGGAAGCCAAGGTTATTGACCGCGAGACGGTGGAAGAGGACTTCGGCAAAGAGATCACCAACCTCGTGCACGGCGTGCTGGAAATGGATGCGATTCGGGCGCTAAAAGCGACGCAGAATGACTCTGGTGCGTCTGAGCAAGTGGATAATATTCGCCGTATGTTGTTGGCGATGGTTGAAGATTTCCGCTGCGTGGTTATTAAGCTGGCAGAGCGTATCGCGCATCTACGTGAAGTGAAAGATGCCCCAGAAGAAGAGCGCGTTTTAGCCGCTAAAGAGTGTTTTAATATTTATGCGCCGCTGGCTAACCGCTTAGGTATCGGCCAGTTAAAATGGGAGCTAGAAGATTTCTGCTTCCGTTATCTTCATCCTGACGAGTACAAGAAAATAGCTAAGCTGTTGCATGAGCGCCGCATCGATCGCGAGCAGTTCATCGACAACTTTGTGGAAGCGCTGCGTAAAGAAATGGCCAAAGAGGGCGTAAAAGCCGAAATTTATGGCCGACCAAAGCATATCTATAGCATCTGGCGCAAAATGCAGAAAAAGGCGTTGGCGTTTGATGAGCTGTTTGACGTCCGTGCGGTGCGCATTGTGGTCGAGAGATTACAGGATTGCTACGCTGCATTAGGGATAGTGCATACTCACTATCGTCATTTGCCAAACGAGTTCGATGACTACGTGGCTAACCCAAAACCTAACGGCTATCAATCGATCCATACCGTCGTTTTAGGGCCGAGAGGGAAGACGCTGGAGATCCAGATCCGTACGCGTCAGATGCATGAAGATGCGGAGTTGGGCGTTGCGGCACACTGGAAATACAAAGAAGGACCTCAGGCTGCGGGGCGTTCTGGTTACGAAGGCCGTATTGCATGGCTGCGTAAACTGATTGCATGGCAAGAAGAGATGGCTGACTCCGGGGAAATGCTGGATGAGGTTCGTAGTCAGGTCTTCGACGACCGCGTATATGTATTTACGCCAAAAGGTGACGTGGTTGATCTGCCGGCTGGCTCAACGCCGCTGGACTTTGCTTATCACATCCATAGCGATGTGGGACACCGCTGTATTGGTGCAAAAATAGGTGGGCGCATCGTACCCTTTACCTACCAGCTCCAAATGGGTGATCAGGTCGAAATCATCACCCAGAAACAGCCTAACCCAAGTCGTGATTGGTTAAACCCGAATCTTGGGTATGTCACAACCAGCCGTGGGCGGGCGAAAATTCACAACTGGTTCCGCAAGCAGGATCGCGATAAAAACATCCTTGCCGGACGTCAAATTCTTGATGATGAGTTAGAGCGCTTAGATATCAGTCTGAAAGAGGCGGAGAAGCTGCTGATCCCTCGCTATAACGTCAACTCAATGGATGAGGTATTGGCGGCAATCGGCGGTGGTGATATTCGCGTTAACCAAATGGTTAACTTCTTGCAGGGCAAAACTAACAAGCCAAGTGCAGAAGAAGCCGACCGTGAAGCGCTTAAGCAACTGACGCAAAAAGGTCAGTCTCAGTCGCGTAGTGATAAAAGTAGTGGGCGGGTGGTCGTTGAAGGGGTTGGAAACCTGATGCACCATATTGCGCGCTGCTGCCAGCCGATTCCAGGAGATGAAATCATTGGTTTCATCACTCAGGGGCGTGGCATTTCGATTCACCGTTCGGATTGCGACCAGCTTAACGAACTACGTTCACACGCGCCTGAACGTATCATTGATGCCGTTTGGGGTGAAAGCTACTCAAGTGGTTACTCTCTTGTTGTGCGTGTGATGGCTAACGACCGCAGCGGTTTACTGCGTGATATCACGACCATTCTGGCGAATGAGAAGGTCAATGTGTTAGGTGTAGCCAGCCGCAGCGATACCAAAAAACAGCTAGCTACAATAGATATGGACATCGAGATTTATAATCTACAGGTACTAAGCAGAGTGCTGGCTAAGCTTAACCAACTACCCGATGTCATTGATGCTAGACGTTTACATGGTGGGAAAGCGGATAAGTAATCATGTGATAGGGCGGCATCCATGCCTAATGCTGGTCACTTAAGCGTGATTTTAGGGGAAGTACACCGATGGGGTCGTAGCAGCTTTAGCTGCCGGAGCGCCCCGCGGTGTGCTAACCCCGTGTATCTCGATCTCTTAAACGATCAGCATTAGGCATGGATGCCGCCTTATTTATATTAAGATAATTCTCTTGTCAGCATATTCTCGCTAATAAAAATAACGATTCCTTATTAGACTGTTAATTCCCTGCATATTAGCCGTCTAAAATGTTATGTGTAGTCATATTCCTAATAACATAAAATAACAATGTTTTAGGAATCATCCTAAATTGTCATAATTAAATTATGCTTAATTGGATAATTATATCAACCTACATTATGATCAGGTTCTTATTTGGTGTGCGTGATTTTTAAATCTTGCATTACGAGAATAATCCTACTTGGTGAAGGTGCTCATGAGAGAATTCTGGTTTAGCTTATGAGTTCAGATAATTTCTTTTTTCGGCTAATAAGCCGAAGGCAAGATGTTGTCACGGTAATGCTGTTTGTCATTAGCGCAGCTTGCTTTACTCTTTTCTACTACAAAACAGAAACAACAGTAAATCAAATAGAGTTTCTGCTAAAGCTTTCAAACGCACGAAGTGACTTTATTTCTCTTGCTGCCTCATCTTTCAATAACATGGAGGATAGGGTAAATAATGAACAGCTTAAAGAGAGTGAACGACAAGCGTTACAGCTCAGCTATTCAAGCTATATCAAGTTGCTGCATGAATATAATATTCCTGAAAAACTCAAAGAAAGTGAAGAGATCACCTCTAATAAATTATTAAATCATGTTATATCTGCCAAGGGCGGTAACGATAATATCATTGAGTTCCCTCAAAATACCCAGTGTTTTAGGATACTAATAGAAGAGTCACTGTGTAATATAGAGTCAGCGTTTCATTGGAAATTAATACTATTGATAATGATTCCGTTCTTGATTTCCATCGTTCGCACGTTGCATGGTCTTTATTATATTGATGTTTTCGAAAAATTGAACAAAGACTACTATATTGATTATTTAACAAAGGCCTATAATCGAAGATATATACCGAAAATAAAAAAACATAATAAATTAAACTATGTACTGGCCATTGATATCGATAATTTCAAGCACATCAATGATAGTTACGGGCATGACATTGGTGATAAAGCCTTATATAAGTGCACGAAAATCATGCAGCGAAATATCAAAGCAAGCGACATAGTGGTAAGAATGGGAGGCGATGAGTTTTTGGTTTTCCTATTCAATGCTTCGTTACAGGATGCCAAACACATCACGACGAAAATTTTGCAAGATATTAACGGAGAAAGCTTGTATATATCAGAGCAGGTTACTGCAAAAATGACGGTTTCTGTTGGTGTCGCTAAATTTACAGACGATATTAGCACGACAATGAAACTGGCAGATGTTAACTTATATGAGTCGAAGAGTCGTGGTAAGAAGCAGTTCACATTCTGAGCATTAGTTTGCATGATAAAAAATAAATTGGCGTTTATAGAGAACTATTCCCTCAAAACTATCGTCCTATCCGTGTTCGTTTTTTTTACGACGTTTATGGTCATATTTATCCTGTATCTCCAATTTCAGCAGGAGAATCATGCTCTCAACCGTATGAGCGAGAAGGTGATTACGTCAAAAGGTGAAACGGTTAAAAGCATGCTTGAGCACTATATCAATGTGCCCAAGCAATCTAATGCTGCGGTAGCAACTTCGCTCAAGGCGATGGATTTTAGTGATCCAAACGATCAAATGCCCGTCATTAAAAGTATGCTGCTACAAACCATGGGGCAAATTTTTTCGGGCGATAAATATCTGAGTATGGTGGCGCTGGGAACGAAGGATGGTCACTATATCAGTGTTGGTAGGAATAATGTTACAGATAAAGAATATTTAATTCTAAAGTCGCGAGAAACCAAAGAAAAACTAAATTTTTACAATGGGTTATCGCAAAGTGAGGAGCCTAGAGAAAGCATTGCTAATTACGACGTTAGCCGTAGGCCGTGGTTCTCCTACGTCAATGAAAGCAAGAAAGCGACATGGACAAAAGCCTATCGCGATTTCAATTCAGACAGCGGTATTAGTATTTCTTACAGCTCGCCGGCCTATGATAAAAATAACCATTATATTGGTGTTATCTCTAGCGATCTGCGGCTGAGTCGATTTAGTCGCTACCTGATGGAACTTACTGAGAATGAAAACAACGTTATTTTCATTGTGAACGGTTCTAATCAGATCATCGCGTCCTCTAAAGACGATTTTCTTATCTCTGACACTTCTTTTGGTATTGCCGATCAAGAAGGCGGTGGACTGCTTTCGGTGATGGACTCAAGCGATCCGCTGATTAAGTCAACGGTGAAAATACTTCAAAATAGCCCGAGTGACGTGGAGAGAATAGAGTCTAATGGCTCGATGTTTTTCGGAAAAGTCATGCCTGTAGGCAATAACCTCAATTTGCCAGGCTGGCGTATTGTGATTCTGTCGGCTCAGGATGATTTAACCGGCGACCTTCGCAGTAATCGTATTATCACTATTATTCTCTCCTTTATCATTTTTGCTGTGGGTACCTTGATTGCGGTGAAGTTGCTCACGATGGTAACCAACCCGATATTAGATATTGCCCGACAGGCACCGTTGATTGCGCGAAGAAAGTGGAAGCCGCAGCTCAATAGTCAGGCACAATTTTCTGAAATCAGAGTGCTCAACTCTTCCTTTATGCAAATGTCAGATGAGTTAGAAGGTATGTTCCTTAAACTTGAGGAACAGCTTAATATCGATGAAGAAACTAAGCTGATGACGCGTAGAGGATTACAAGGCAAGCTGCGTGAATGCTATGAAGAGCGGAGTGATTTTACGATTGGTTTACTGGCGATTGTCGGACTGAGCAACTTCAACACTATCACCAGTAGTTTAGGTCGCAGATACGGTAAAGATTTTGTTTTACGTTTTATCCATGACCTACAAACTATTTTACCTGTTGGAACTTGGCTGGCTAGAGACGCTGACGAACGTTTTATTATTTGCTATCCGGGAATAAAAACACAGGATTTCTGTGTATCCGAGCAGCACAAATTCGAGCGTTTCTTTAGAGGGATGGATACCGAGCACGACACTGATGGACAAGTTTATGCAGGGAATACGGGCTTCGTTCATGACGTGATGAGTCCAGAGAATCTTAACGAAAGTATTATGGATGCGCATATCGCATTCAAATTCGCTCGCAGTAAAGGTAATGGCTACAGCATGTTGTTCCACTCAGATATTCGTGCTGAGGAAATCCGTAATATCAATATGCTGCGTCATTTGAAGAGTGCCCTGTCGCTGAACGAGTTTTTCTTGGTATTCCAACCCATTGTGAGTTTAACCACGCGCAATATTACAGGCGCCGAATGTCTTATTCGTTGGCGAAATGCTGAGCTTGGCATGGTTGGCCCCGATCTGTTTATTCCGTTGGCGGAAGATACCGGATTCATTGTTCCGCTAGGCGCTTGGGTGATTGAAAGTGCCTGCGCGCAGATAAGCGAAAAGCTGAGTGGCGGCGAGTGGCCAAGCGACTTCAAAGTGCATATCAATATTTCGTTAATACAGCTGATGCAACGCGACTTTATTCATACGCTGTTTAGCACGCTGGCACGCCACAACGTTGCACCACACAATATTTCCATTGAGATTACTGAAACCAGTATGATGAAAGAAACCGAAATTCTGACGACCACAATTAGAACAATTCGTGGAATGGGCGTTTCTATATCGATTGATGATTTTGGTTCTGGCTTCTCTAGCCTCTCTTATCTACACAAACTTGAGTTTGATACCTTAAAGATTGATAAAGATTTTGTTAGCGACGTGCTGGAAGACAGTCGCAATGAGTCAATTGTCTCGGCAGTCATCCGCCTTGCCGATGGTTTTAATGTTCCGCTGGTGGCTGAAGGTGTGGAAACGGCTGAGGTTGCGGATAAATTACAGGCAATGGGATGTCAAAAAGCCCAAGGATATTATTTTGCTCGACCGATGCCGCTCAGCGAATGGCCGGACATCGGGAAGACATTGCCATAATGGTGCAGAGGTATGTGTTAGGGCTCAGCTGCCATTATCTTGTATTCAGGCTTGGCACTATTGCGTTTAAGCCTGTTCGCAATAGACGATGTTAAATTTGCCCTTTGGGCACAACATCGCCGCTAAAACTCAAGCGCTTTCTATCGGGTTCTTCTTCGCACAATGGCGCGACTTCCCGCAATGTTTCTTGGCATCGAATAACCAGATCTTGATATTCACGCGTTCCCGCACGTTTCCAACTTAGCTCCTGTTCACCGAGTTCTCGCACCACGCGGGCAGGGCTGCCGACGACCAGCTTATTGCCATCAAATTTTGCGGCGGCTTTGACAAATGCGGCAGCACCGACAATGGTATTCTCACCGATATCGGCGCCATCCATGACCACCGCATTCATGCCAACCAGTGCATTACGTCGAATTCGGCAACCATGCAAAATTGCGCCGTGACCAATATGCCCATCTTCTTCTACGACGGTATCCTGTTGGGGAAAACCGTGCATCACGCAGTTATCTTGAATATTAGCGCCGTCTTGAACTACGATGCGGCCGAAGTCGCCGCGCAAACTGGCATTTGGCCCGATGTAGACGCGTTTTCCAATAATCACATCACCAATCAGCACCGCTGTCGGGTGAACGAAACTGCTGGCGTCGACGACGGGGGTAAGGCCATCAATCTGATACACGGGCATTATTCTTTCTCCTCAGAGTGTAGAGTTTTCTCGCGGCAGTCCGCCAAAGCGGCGGTAATAGGCTGCGGCAGGCTGGGGAAGTTCACCGATTGTCGTTTCTGTTTTTTCACTCACATAGCGAGTAGCCTGAGAGTCAACACGTTGATAAATATTAATACACAGGTTGCGCGCAATTTGGCCTTCCCATTGATTGGGCAAAAGGGCATCTGGCAATAAAGGATCTTTAAGCACCACGCGGCGATAGTAGTGGATCAGCAGCAGGCGCAGTTGGAAACAGCGTTCCGGCGTGAGTTCCTCTTCTGTTGCGTCGCGAAGCAGAGCCATTAATGGACGGAACGAAGTAATAAATTCGTGATAATACTCAGCCACTTCGTTCAAGGACCAACTGGTTGAAACCAGTTCTTTGAGGCTTTGCTCTGAGCGGTTATAGGGATAATCAGCGCGGAAGTAAATGGTAGATTCGCTGGCGTTTAGCTCCCCTAACATGGCGGGAACGTCATTTTGCTCACGTGCAGGTGCGGCCATCAGCGTTGCGTTCATTTGGCCAAAACCGAGCCAGCTCAGCGCTTTTTTCAGCCTCGCACGCTCGGTTTTACTCGCCATCTCGAGCAACAATAGATCCCACTGACCGTCCCACGCGGGCTGTTCACTCAGATAGATTTTACTTTCGGCGTGGCGAAATTGATTCATGCCGCGCTCCGTTACTCGGTAGTAGCTACGGCGGCCTATTTTCTCAACGTCTAGCCAGCCCTCTTTTTGCAGGCGAAAAACCGAGGTACGGACAAAGCGATCACCAAAGCCTAGCGGTTCGAGTAATGCACTCAGGCTCCCTAACCAGACCTCTCCCCCTCGATGGCTCAGCGCATCACCATAAAGAGAGATAATTAGAGAGGTGCCGCTGATCGGCTGAGCATCCAGCGCATGACGGATAAATTCGTCAATTTTATGTTCCATTATTTTCCACCGGCCAGTATTTGATGTGTCATCACAGTAGCATAACCGGATGAAAAATTGTGGCGCTATTGATAATCTCTCAGCCCCTCAAACTCGAGGAGCTGAGCATCATCACTCAGCGCTGGCGGCAATCTACAACGCGCACTGCTTTTCCTTCCGAACGCGGAATATCACCGCAGTTAACGATGCTCACCTGTGTACTTACGCCGACCATCGATTTGATATGATGGCGGAGTTGATGGCAGATATCGCACCGTTGATCGTGATTGAGTACGTTCGGTTCCTTCAGCTCAACTTTCACCGAAAGGTTATCCAGATTACCTTTGCGAGTGACTTCCAACTGATAATGTGGCGATAGCTCGCGGAATTTCATTATTTGTTCTTCGAGCTGAGATGGGAAAACGTTGACGCCGCGAATGATCAACATGTCGTCGGAGCGACCGGTGATTTTATCCATCCGACGCATGTGACGCGCGGTTCCCGGCAGCAAGCGAGTCAGATCTCGCGTACGGTAGCGGATCACCGGCATCGCTTCTTTGGTCAGGGTGGTGAAGACGAGCTCGCCAGCTTCGCCATCGGGTAACACTTGGCAGCTGTCTGGATGGATGATCTCTGGGTAGAAATGATCTTCCCAGATCGTCGGGCCATCAGCATATTCGGCGCATTCCATCGCTACGCCCGGTCCCATCACCTCAGAGAGGCCATAAATATCAAGTGCCTTAATACCCATGCGGGTTTCAATTTCAGTGCGGAGAGAATCAGTCCAAGGTTCAGCACCAAATATGCCTAAGCGTAGGGAACAGCCACGCGCATCGCCACCCATTTTTCGCTCGAGTTCATCTATTAATGTCAGGCAGTAAGACGGCGTTACCATAATCACGTCAGGTTTAAAATCGAGGATCAACTGGGCCTGCTTTTCTGTCTGCCCGCCGGACATGGGGATCACGGTCGCGCCAAGACGTTCTGCACCATAATGGGCCCCTAAACCGCCGGTAAATAAACCATAGCCATAGGCAACGTGTATTTTATCCTTCGCCGTTGCGCCTGCCGAACGTAGGCTGCGAGCCACAATATCCGCCCAGTTGTCGATATCCTGTTGGGTATAACCGACCACCGTAGGGCGTCCGGTTGTTCCTGAGGAGGCATGTACGCGTACTACTTGTTCCATCGGCACCGCAAAGGTGTCGAAAGGATAGTTGTCACGAAGATCCTGTTTAGTGGTGTAAGGAAATTTTGCAATATCGCTCAACTGTTGGAAATCGTCAGGGTGAACGCCAGCGGCGTCAAATTTACGTTTGTACATCGGCACATTGTTATAGGCGTGATGCAGCGTCCATTTCATACGCTCAAGCTGTAGCGCTTGAATCTCATCACATGAAGCAAATTCAATCGGGTCAATGTGCGGTAAAGGGTTAGTCATGTGGCCATTCCTAATCGTCATATTATTAGTATTGAATAGCTCTCGCAGACTCTGAGTTGTAGGGAACAGAGAGGGAGAGATCAGACACGCTCTATAATCATGGCGATGCCTTGCCCTACGCCGATGCACATAGTGCAAAGAGCGTAACGACCGCCGCGCCGTTCCAGTTCAAAAGTAGCTGCTAGCGCTAAACGCGCTCCGCTCATGCCCAGAGGATGCCCCAGAGCAATGGCACCACCGTTTGGGTTTACGTGCTCGGCATCATCAGGCAAACCAAGCTGGCGCATGACGGCTAGCGACTGCGCGGCAAAAGCCTCATTTAGCTCAATCACATCCATTTGGTTAAGGCTCAACCCCGCTAACTCTAAGACTTTGCGTGTGGCAGGAAGAGGGCCGATACCCATAATGCGCGGTTCTACGCCACAGGTTGCGGTTGCAACGATACGTGCTCGCGGCGTTAACCCCTGCGTATGCGCCATCGATTCGGAAGCCACAATCAGTGCCGCTGCGCCGTCGTTGACTCCAGATGCATTGCCTGCAGTCACGCTGCCCGGCATTCGGAATGGTGTTTTTAGTTTTTGCAGTTGTTCAAACGTGGTTTCAGGACGTGGATGTTCATCTTGAGTGAAGCGAATCTCGGTGCCTTTTTTCCCATTCAGGATCACAGGAACAATTTCTTGAGCGAATACGCCCGCAGCCTGAGCGATGGCCGTACGTTGCTGGCTGCGTAGTGCAAAAGCGTCCTGATCGTCACGGCTGATATTGAATTGTGCGGCGACATTTTCGGCCGTTTCCGGCATTGAATCGATCCCGAATGCGCCTTGCATCAGAGGATTAACAAAACGCCATCCAATAGTAGTATCGAAAATCTGTGCTTGGCGGCTGAAGGCACTGTCAGCCTTACCCATCACGAGCGGTGCACGAGTCATCGATTCCGCACCGCCAGCCAGTATGAGCTGCGCATCGCCAGCTTTGATGCAGCGAGCCGCAAACGCCAGTGCATCAAGGCCAGAGCCGCATAGTCTATTGATGGTGGTACCGGAAACCGTCGTTGGCAAACCTGCTAATAATGCGGCCATACGCGCTACGTTGCGGTTATCTTCTCCCGCCTGATTAGCGCAGCCCAAGATCACATCGTCTACGCACGTCCAATCTAGCGACGGATAACGGGCCATCAGTGCCTGAAGTGGGATTGCAGCCAAATCATCCGCGCGCAGATTCGCTAGCGCACCGGCGTAGCGGCCAATCGGGGTGCGAACGCCGTCGCAGATAAAAGCCTGACTCATGGCTGTTCTCCTTGCAGTTCTAAAAGTGCATGTCCAAGACGGTGTGCACGACCACGGAACCACGCTATGGTTTTGCCGTCCTGATTTGTGATTTCAACGTCGTATAAGCCGGTTTTGTTACCTTGATGGCGCACTTCTGCGCAGGCGGTTAGACGATCGCCGCTAAAGCCAGGTCGGATGAAATCAATACTGCATCCTGAAGCAACGGCGGCAAGACCTTGGCTGTTACATGCATAGGCAAAAGCGGTGTCGGCAAGGCTGAATAACTGCCCGCCGTGACAGGTCTGATGCCCATTAAGCATATTTGGCATAATCGTCATGCTGACTTGAGCAAAGCCGCTGTCGACACGGTCGATGGTCATCCCCATCGCCTGCGCGCAGGTATCGTGGGTAAACATCTGCTCGGCACAACGCTGTGCCAACTGAGCCGGAGAGAGAGCGTTCATGGGATGAGATCCTGAGTTGCCGAGAAAGAAAGCGAAACGTAGCCCGCCGCTAATTGGCGTAATAACGATGTTGGACGGTAGCGGGGCTCGGCATAGAAGGCATTTAGGTTTTCTAACGTGGCGAGGATGTGCTGCCATCCGAGTTGTTGGCCCCAAGCCAGCGGTCCGAGCGGATAATTCACTCCACGGCACATAGCTAAATCGAGGTCTGCAGCGCTGGCGATCCCTTTATTCAGGGCATCTAACGCTTCGTTACACAGCATGGCGACGGTACGTAAAGTCAGCAGCGCCGGATAATCGGGCAGCACAATTACGTTCTTGCCTAGTGACTGTAAGAAGCGAATCACTAACGCAGTCTGCGCAGCTGTATTACAGCTGGCCGCACTGATGGTGATGACTGACGCTTGCTGATAGTTCGCGGAGAGATCGAACTGAACCACTGGTGTTCTCATTTCTTCGGCAACTTCAGAACTTAATTTACCTTTTGATAACATAAATATAACTTCATCGAGGCGTAAAAAAGGAGCCGATTCAGCACTCTCTTTCTGTTCTTCAATAGCGATCCCATTTTGTTGCAACAGCGCCGCAAAATGAGGCAGAGAAGACCAGCATCCATGGGCGGTAATTCGCTGTGGTAAAGAGCCGTTTTCGATGCAGGAGAACGCCGGCGACTCTTGTATCGAGCTGCTATCGTAGCGGTAAAATCCGCGACCGCTTTTACGCCCTAAGTGACCCGCGTTGACTAATTCCTGTTGTACTAAAGAGGGTTGAAAACGGGGGTCATGGCCAAAGGCGCGAAAGACCGATTCAGTCACTGCATAATTCACGTCCTGGCCAATCAAATCGGTGAGCTGCAAGGGGCCCATGGCAAATCCACCGGCATCGCGCAAAGCAGCATCCAGCGTGGCAGGAGAGGCAACCTGTTCCTCTAACGCACGGAGCGTTTCTGCATAAAAAGGACGTGCTACACGGTTAACAATAAAACCTGGGGCAGACCGACATATCACCGGCTGCTTTTTCCATGCCACAGCGAGTTGTTGCAATAGATTGAGCGTTGCTTGCGTTGTTTCTAGCCCACGCACGATTTCAACTAACTTCATCACTGGGGCAGGGTTAAAGAAGTGCAGTCCTGCCATGCGCTGTGGGTGTTTAAGCGCACTGGCGATAGCGGTAATCGAAAGCGAAGAGGTATTACTGGCAAATAACGTTTGTTGTGAACAGATCGCTTCTAGATCGCGGAATAGGCTTTGCTTAACGTCCAAACGCTCGGCGATAGCTTCGATTGCCAAGGCGCATGGTGCTAATTCAGAGAGTGCGGTAACCACCTGAATGCGTTCGAGCAATTGTTCGGTATCATTGGCATCGGCTTTGCCTGCCTCGACGCGCTGGCGTAGCCGTTGTTGCAATGTGGTAAGTGCCCGCGTTGAGGCTTCGACATTGACATCAAACAGCAACACGTTATGCCCTGCAGCGGCTGCTACTTGAGCAATACCGATTCCCATGGTTCCTGCGCCAATAACGGCAACGGGGCCTTGAAGGAGAAAAGATGACATGCTTATTTCCCCTTAAATTCAGGCTGACGTTTTTGGAAAAAGGCGCTTACACCTTCGCGGTAATCTTCGCTGCGTCCACCAAGGCGTTGTAGATCGCGTTCTAAATTGAGCTGTTGATCTAGGGTATTAGTGGCGGCGCTGTACATCGCTTTTTTAATCAACCCCAAACCATAGGTCGGCTGTGTCGCAAGGCGTTGAGCCAGTTCTTGGGTGTGGGCGGCCAATGCTTCAGACTCGACCACCTGCCAGATCATTCCCCACTCCAACGCCTGTTGGGCGCTGATTTTATCGCCTAACAGCGCCATTCCCATGGCGCGAGCATGACCCGCTAAACGGGGGAGGAACCAACTGCCACCTGAGTCTGGAACTAAGCCCAAACGACAAAAAGACTGAATAAAACTGGCGTTGTTGCTCGCAATGACAATATCGCAGGCCAGTGCAATGGCGGCTCCCGCCCCAGCGGCTACGCCGTTCACGGCGCAAACGATCGGCTTTGGTAGGGCTGTCATACGGCGGATCAGCGGGTTATAAAAACGTTCAACAGACAGGCCAAGATCGGGCGCGGCTTGTTCCACGCTGACGTTGCGATCGTTAAGATCTTGCCCGGCGCAGAAGCCGCGACCGGCACCGGTCAATAATACGCAACGCACGTTTTCATCTCGTTCGGCCATTTTTAGTGCGGCGCTGAGCTGACCGTGCATTTCATCGTTGAAGCTGTTTAAACGATCGGGACGATTCAAGGTGATCGTGAGAACGCCCGCCTCAATGTGAGTCAAAACCATGTTTTCTATTTCTATTGAAGAGGTCATAGGGCTAGCGTCCTTTAAATTTTGGTGAACGTTTTGCAAAAAAGGCCGCAATGCCTTCGGCGCGATCTTCTGTGCCTGACAGAGAAACAAACAGCTGACGTTCAAGATTAAGACCCTGAGTGAGCGTAGTTTCTTGGGCTGCTCTCAGTGCTGATTTCGCGGCACGCAGTGCCAGCGGAGACTGTTGGCTAATGCGTATGGCGATCTGTTGGGCGCGTTCTAACGTCAGTTCGGTAATGCAAATTTCGCTAACCAGTTTTGAATCCATTGCCTGTTGCGCGTTAATCGCTTCACCAGTGAGTACCATTTGGGATGCGAGAGATTTCCCGACGCTGCGCAGTAACCGTTGAGTGCCACCTGCGCCGGGGATAAGCCCCAGCGTGATTTCCGGTAGGCCAAAGCGTGCGTTTTCTCCGCAGATTACGATGTCGCAGGCCAGCGCCAGCTCACAGCCAGCGCCAAGCGCATAGCCATTGACCGCGGCGATAATCGGTTTGTTGATGGTGTTGAAACGCTGCCAAACCAGAGGGCGTTGGTCGATGATTGCGCTGGCAACCGTCTGCTGTTGGAGCTCGCGTAAATCGGCACCGGCAGCGAAACAGTGCTCAGAGCCGGTGATGACAACCGCACCGATACTTTCATTGCGATCGGCCGTTTCTAAGTGCTGAACTAAGAGCTCGAGGCATTCGGTACTAAGGGCATTGCGTGCCTCTGGTCGATTAAGCGTCAGAGTTAACACGCGTTGCTGCTGGTGGCTTAAGATCCAATCGTTATTCATCGGTTTTCCTCAGACGTCGAAGTCGAGAACCACGCCGTCGCCTTTTGGCCACGACTGGCAACTGAGGATGTAACCGGCGGCGAGCTGATCGGGTTCTAGACTGTAGTTAACGCCCATCTCCACTTCGCCGGCTTTGAGCTTGCATTTACAGGTGGCGCATACGCCCCCTTTGCATGCATAGGGCAAATCAGCGCCTTGGCGCAGTGCTGCATCAAGAATGCTGTCGTCCTGTGCGCTCATTGCAATATTCAAGCGACGGCCATCCAATTGAATGGCTACCAGAGTTTGTTCACGTTCACTGACGTTGGCGGGTCGTACATTGACGCCCGCGGTATTGAAGCGTTCGCTGTGAATGTGAGCCGCCGCCATTCCCGCAGCCTCTAGCGTCGTTTGTGCATCGTCCATCATGCTTTCAGGCCCGCAAATAAAGGCATGGTCAAAAACGCTAAAGTCGAGTAGAGATTTACCGATGCGGCTGAGATGTTCGCTGTCGATGCGGCCGCCCAGCAGCGGGCTATCCAGACTTTCTTGGCTGAACAGATAAAGAATGTGTAAGCGCTGTGGAAAACGATTTTTGAGATCGCATAACGCCTCTTTGAACATCACCGAGCGGCTGGTTCGGTTGCCGTAAATCAGGGTGAATTCGCTTTCAGCTTCGAGCAAAAGTGTGGTTTTGATGATCGAAAGTATCGGCGTAATACCGGAGCCTGCGGCAATGGCGAGGTAATTCCCGCGACGCTCGGCGCTGGGCTGATAGCCGAAGCGTCCCTGCGGCAGCATCACTTCGAGAGTGTCTCCCACGGCAAGTTGTTGATTGACGAAGGTGGAGAAACGCCCCTGATGAATGGCTTTGACGCCGATTTGCAAGATACCCTCCTGCGGAGAGCTACAAATGGAGTAGCAGCGACGGAGTTCTTCGCCATTCAAGTCAGCTTTCAGGGTTAAATGTTGACCTGGTTTGTAGTGGTAATGCTGTTTTAGTTCGTCCGGCACCAGCAATGTGATGGCGACGGCATCGGGTGTTTCTCGCTCTATGGCGGCGATGCTTAAACGATGGAATACGGTCATTTTTCTATCGACCTCTTAAATACATTTGAAGTAATCGAACGGTTCAAGACACTGCTTGCAGCGGTATAAGGCTTTGCAAGCGGTAGAACCAAATTCGCTGACCTTCTGAGTGTCGTGACTGCCGCAGCGAGGACATTGAACCGTTTCGGTAGATAACGGTTTTTCACAGATCAGCCCTTGCGGCGGCGCAACGCCATATTCCCGCAGCCGATTTTTGGCTTCGGCGTTCATCCAGTCGGTGGTCCATGCTGGCGTCAGACAGATTTCAACCTTGACTGGCGAAAAGCCCGCCTCGGTCAGCGTTTCTTGAATTGCGCTAATTAAAAACTCGGTCGCGGGGCAGCCGGAATAGGTCGGGGTAAAGGTCACCAGCCAGCCCTTTTTTAAAGGCGTAACACCGCGCACCATGCCGAGATCGGTGATCGAGAGCACCGGTAGCTCGGGATCGCTGATCGCGTGTAGGCATTGCCAGATCTGATGGATCTCTGGCGATTGCAGGTTTTCGAGTGGCTGACGTAGTTCCATGATGTTCTCCTATTCACCGCCAATGGATCACCAGCGACAATTGGGGTAGGCGCGTTGCAGAAACTGCATCTCGGCCAGCATGTATCCCAGATGTTCGGTGTGTTTCCCTTGCTTACCGCCACGTCGATATGGCGCTTCTTCTGGGAGATGTAGCGTCGCTTCTTGTAGGGTTTGTTGTACGATCTGAAGCCACGGCGCGTGCAAACTCGCGGGATCAACGGCGATGCCCTGTTCGGCAAGTTGCAGCTCAAGTTCATCACTGAAAAACAGCTCGCCGGTGAAACGCCATAGCGCGTTAATGGCCTGCTGCATTTTTTGTTGGCTGAGCTCGGTACCATCGCCTAAGCGAATCATCCAGCCGCGGCTAAAGCGCAGGTGGTACTCCGCCTCTTTCAGCGACTTAGCGCTAATAGCCGCCAAGCGAGGATCGCGACTTTGGCTCAGCCCCTGATGCAGGAGGAAATGGTAGGTGTCGAGAAAAAACTGGCGTACCAACGTGTCGTTAAAACCGCCATTAGGCTGTTCAGCCAGTAGCAGATTTCGATACTCCAGATCGTCGCGGCCAAATGCCAAGCGATCTTCGTCGATATTCTCACCGGATAATTCCGCGGCGTAGCTGTAAAAATTGCGGGCCTGCCCGAGAAGATCTAGCCCAATGTTAGAAAGGGCTAAGTCAATCTCTAGCTCAGGCGCATGGCCGCACCAGGCGCACAGACGCTGAGCTAAAATCAGCGGTGTATCGGCCTGCCGCAGTACGTATTGAATGAGATCTTGATTCGAATGAGTCATGCTGGCGCCTTACATATTTTTGATGCCGTCAGGGATGGTATAGAAGGTCGGATGGCGATAGATCTTGTCGTCAGACGGATCAAAAAATGCAGCACGGTCTTCCGGCTGCGATGCCACTAAATGCTCTGATTTCACCACCCAGATTGAGCAGCCTTCGTTGCGTCGGGTGTAGGCGTCACGTGCGTTTTCCAACGCCATCTGATCGTCTGCGGCATGCAGACTGCCAACGTGACGATGCGCCAATCCCTGCTTGCTGCGGACAAATACTTCGTAAAGTGGCCAGTGTGCTTGATTCATGTTGCGTTCCTTGTTTATGCCGCCGTGGTATTGATGGCGGACTTTTCCGCATGAACTATTGCGGCTTCGCGTACCCAACTGCCTTCTTCCCACGCTCGACGTTTAGCGCTAAGACGCTCGTAGTTGCAGATACCTTGACCTTTGAGAACCTGATAGAACTCGCTCCAGTCGATTTCACCAAAGCGGTAGTGGCCGGTGGCTTCGTCCCAACACAGATCGTTATCTGGCGCGGTCATGCCAAGCGCTTCGAGTTGAGGCACGGTGTTATCCACGAATTTTTGGCGTAGCTCATCGTTGCTGTGGCGTTTGATTTTCCACGCCATGCTTTGCGCACTGTGTGGGGAGTCGCTGTCGTTGGGGCCGAACATCATAAGTACTGGCCACCAAAAGCGGTTGATAGAGTCTTGCAACATGGCGCGCTGTTCTGCGCTGCCATTGGCCAGCACGGTCACGGCTTCGTAACCTTGGCGTTGGTGGAAACTCTCCTCTTTACACACTTTGATCATGGCGCGGGCGTAAGGGCCATAGGATGCTCGGCACAGTGCGACCTGATTGACGATAGCGGCGCCATCAACCAGCCAGCCAATCACACCGACGTCGGCCCAGCTTGGCGTTGGGTAGTTGAAGATGGAGGAGTATTTCATTTTGCCATCGAGCATCTTTTGGTAGATGTCCTGACGTGAACAGCCGAGAGTTTCAGCCGCGCTGTACAGGTATAGACCGTGTCCTGCTTCATCCTGTACTTTTGCCAGCAGTACCGCTTTACGGCGCAAACTGGGGGCGCGAGTGATCCAGTTGGCTTCGGGCAGCATGCCGATAACTTCGGAATGCGCATGCTGTCCGATTTGGCGGATCAGGTTTTGTCGATAGGCATCAGGCATCCAATCTTTGGCTTCTATCGACGTATCAGCGGCAATTTTTTCATCGAAAAGAGCCTGATGTTGGGCGTTATGGGTCATTACGTCCTCACTTAATGATTCAAATATTTTTGATGTTAAGTTAAATTACGAATCACTTTTAATAACTCAAAAGCTACATCCTGATAACACAAAGATCAAACATCTATTTTTGCTATTTGTCGTACAGCTCACAGGCTGTTTATTTTTGTTATTAAATAACAATGTCTTATTTTTATTGTTTGGTGTGTGAATGATTAAGGTGTATGGCTTTGAATATGGATTGTTTCTGTTTTGTTAAAATAATGACTGGCAAATAGCTAAAATGATGTGATACATCTACGTTAACAAATATGCCTTAAAGTGAAGCTTGGAGGGTGGGATGCAGCAGTTAACCAGTTATATTTCAGGTGCCTGGGTTTACGGACAGGGGAAAGAGCGCGCGATCCAGCATGCTGTGAGTGGCACAACGTTGTATCAGGTGTGTTCGGATGGATTGTCTCTGAAAGACAGCCTGAACTATGCCCGTCAGATCGGCGGCAAAGCGCTGTCTGCGATGACGTTCCAGCAGCGTGCTCAAATGATGAAGGCGATCGCAAAACACCTGTTAGCCAACAAAGAATCGCTGTATCAAATATCGGCTGAAACAGGGGCCACGCGCGCTGATGGTTGGGTAGATATCGAAGGTGGGATTGCTACGCTGTTTGCCTATGCAGGTTTAGCTGGGCGTGAACTTCCAGACGATACTCTGTGGCCTGAAGACGAACTCATTCCCCTATCTAAACAGTCTCAATTTGCGGCTCGTCATGTTCTCACTTCACGTCCAGGCGTGGCAGTGCATATCAACGCATTTAATTTTCCTTGTTGGGGAATGCTAGAAAAATTGGCTCCGACGTGGTTAGCTGGAGTGCCGGCGATTATTAAACCAGCCACGGCATCGGCGCAGCTGACACAGGCGATGGTTAAACTGATTATTGACAGTGGGTTGGTGCCAGAGGGCGCAATACAGCTGATCTGTGGAGGTATTGGCGATATTTTCGAGCATCTTGATTATCATGATGCGGTGACTTTCACCGGCTCTGCGCAGACGGGAAAGAAGTTGCGTTCACATCCTCGATTGCTGGAAAAATCAATCGCTTTCACCATGGAGGCAGATTCGCTTAACTGCTGCATTTTAGGCGAAGATGTCACGCCAGATATGCCAGAGTTCGCCATTTTTATTAAAGAAGTGGTGCGAGAAATGACCACTAAAGCGGGGCAGAAGTGTACCGCTATTCGCCGCGTTATCGTCCCAGCAGCACAAATGGAAGCCGTACAACACGCATTGCTTAAGCGCCTGAGTGGCGTGACCGTGGGCGATCCGGCTAACCCAGAGGTGCGTATGGGGGCGCTGATTAACCTTGAACAGCGTGACGATGTGCAGGAAAAGGTTGATGACCTCCTGCATAACGGCTGTGAGCCGCTGTGCGGTGGCTCGCTTTCAGCTCTAAAACTGACTGGAACCGGTGCGGAAAATGGCGCCTTTTATCCACCAACCCTGCTTTACTGTGCCGATCCTTTTCATCACTTAACGGTGCATGACACTGAGGCATTTGGGCCGGTAGCAACGTTGATGCCTTATCAGAATAGACAACAGGCGATTGAACTAGCGTTGCTCGGGCAGGGGAGTTTGGCCGGATCTCTGGTGACGGCTGATGAACGAATCGCTGCGGAAGTGATCCGCGCTACGGCCTGCGCTCACGGTCGTATGCTGATTTTGGATCGAAACTCGGCGGTGGAGTCAACAGGACACGGTTCGCCATTACCGATGCTGGTACACGGTGGCCCAGGACGTGCGGGCGGTGGCGAAGAGCTCGGTGGTTTGCGAGCGGTAAAACATTATATGCAGCGTACTGCGATCCAAGGCAGCCCAAGCATGTTGGCGTCGATTGGCCGCGAATGGGTTCGCGGTGCTAGCGTGATAGAAGAACAGGTACATCCGTTCCGTAAATATTTTGAACAGTTGTCGATTGGTGAAAGTCTGCTAACTGCGCGCCGTACGATTACTGAAGCGGATATCGTTAATTTTGGCTGCCTGAGCGGTGACCATTTTTACGCACATATGGATAAAATCGGTGCCGCAGAATCGCTATTTGGTGAGCGCGTAGCGCACGGATATTTTGTGGTTTCGGCTGCCGCTGGGTTATTTGTCGATCCGGGAGTGGGGCCGGTGATTGCTAACTACGGCATGGAAAACCTACGCTTTATCGAACCCGTTAAAATCGGCGATACCATTCAGGTGCGATTAACCTGTAAGAAAAAAATCAAAAAAGTACAAAAAACGGCTGAAGATAAACCGCACGGCGTGGTGGTGTGGGATGTGCAGGTACTGAATCAGCATCAGCAACCGGTGGCGCTCTATAGCATTTTAACTCTGGTAGCGCGCCAAAACGGTGACTTTATCCCTTCAGCTTAAGTCCGTAAGATAGTCAGCACAGAAACCGCCGCATTGTGTGGCGGTTATTTATTCGACCTGAGAGCTGCACTATGACTTCTTCCCCGATGCAACGCCTGCTAACTATCATGCAAACCCTGCGCGACCCTGAGCGTGGCTGCCCGTGGGATCAGAAGCAAACTTTTGCCACTATTGCGCCTTATACACTGGAAGAAACTTACGAAGTGCTTGATGCGATTCAGCGTGAAGATTTCAAAGAATTACGTGAAGAGCTAGGCGACCTGTTATTCCAAGTGGTGTTTTATGCTCAAATGGGGCAGGAGCAAGGGCTATTTAATTTTGACGACGTCTGCAACGCAATCAGCGACAAGCTGGAGCGCCGTCATCCACATGTGTTTGCCACTGAGCATCATGAGAGCGCGGAAGCCTCTTTGGCGCGTTGGGAACAGCGTAAGGCTGAAGAGCGGGCAGAAAAAGATCTCAGCTCTTCCATGGATGATATTCCTAACGCGTTACCTGCGCTGATGAAGGCCTACAAAATCCAAAAACGCTGCGCTGCCGTAGGATTCGATTGGGATACCTTAGGGCCTGTGCTGGACAAAGTGTATGAAGAAATCGACGAGGTGATGGATGAGGCACAGCAGGCGGTTGTGGACGAAGAAAAATTGGGTGAGGAAATTGGCGATCTGTTGTTTGCTACGGTGAATCTTTCTCGTCACTTAGGTCATAAGGCTGAAAATGCTTTGCAGGCCGCAAACCGTAAGTTTGAACGCCGCTTCCGCGCCGTTGAGGATGCGGTTCGAGCTTCAGGTAAAACCATGGAGGAAGCGACGCTGGATGAAATGGAAGCACATTGGCAGCAGGTGAAAAAGGCTGAAGCTAAATAGCTAAAAATTTGTTTCTGAGCTGAACGAATCAGCCGTATAGCGGTAGATTTGTTCAGTGTGAGTTGTTATGCGTTTTAACAAATTTCGCCTGATATCGCCCGTTTATTGGTTTTTTTTGCCAATGAAAATTTTATCCGATTGTAATTAAACGAATAAATCAATTTAGTCATACCTTTTACCCCAAACAAATATGACTTAGGTGCGGAGATCGTTTGTGGCAAATGAAAGGTTCGGGTATACTACTGTCCCGTCTTGGTTCTTCCATCGTCTTTAAACCTAACTCTCAGGTTCAGCATGACAACTAATTATATTTTTGTGACCGGCGGGGTTGTATCCTCTCTGGGTAAAGGCATTGCCGCAGCCTCCCTGGCGGCTATTCTTGAAGCCCGTGGCCTCAACGTAAGCATGATGAAACTGGATCCGTATATCAACGTCGATCCGGGCACCATGAGCCCTATCCAGCACGGGGAAGTTTTCGTAACCGAAGACGGCGCAGAAACCGATCTGGACTTAGGTCATTACGAACGTTTCATCCGTACCAAAATGTCCCGCCGCAATAACTTTACCACTGGTCGCATCTACTCTGATGTGCTGCGTAAAGAGCGTCGTGGTGACTATCTGGGCGCGACCGTTCAGGTTATTCCTCATATCACTAATGCAATCAAAGAACGCATCCTTGAAGGTGGCGAAGGTCACGATGTGGTTTTGGTTGAAATCGGCGGTACCGTCGGTGATATCGAATCCTTGCCATTCCTCGAAGCTATTCGCCAGATGGCGGTAGAAGTAGGTCGCGAGCACACCATGTATATGCACCTGACTCTGGTGCCTTATATGGCTGCGGCTGGCGAAGTGAAAACCAAGCCTACACAGCACTCTGTTAAAGAGCTTCTGTCTATCGGTATTCAGCCAGACGTACTGATTTGCCGTTCAGATCGTGCTGTTCCTGCGAATGAACGCGCAAAAATTGCGCTATTCTGTAACGTTCCTGAGAAAGCCGTTATTTCTCTGAAAGACGTTGATTCTATATATAAAATTCCAGGCCTCTTGAAATCTCAGGGACTTGATGATTACATTTGTAAACGATTCAGCTTAAACTGTCCGGAAGCAAATCTGGCAGAATGGGAACAGGTGATTTACGAAGAAGCCAATCCTGGTGGTGAAGTAACCATTGGTATGGTCGGTAAATACATCGAATTGCCGGATGCTTATAAGTCAGTCATCGAAGCGTTGAAGCACGGTGGACTGAAAAATCGCGTGACCGTGAATATCAAGCTGATCGACTCGCAAGATGTTGAGACCAAAGGCGTTGAACTGCTGAAAGGTCTGGATGCGATTCTGGTACCGGGCGGCTTCGGCTACCGTGGTATCGAGGGTAAAATCGCCACTGCACGCTATGCACGTGAAAATAACATTCCATATCTGGGCATTTGTCTGGGTATGCAGGTTGCCCTGATGGAGTTTGCCCGTAACGTGGCAGGCATGCCTGATGCGAACTCTACCGAGTTTGTACCAGACTGCAAATATCCGGTTGTTGCGCTGATTTCAGAATGGCGTGACGAAGAAGGCAACGTTGAAGTACGTACAGAAGAAAGTGACTTGGGTGGCACGATGCGTCTGGGTGGACAACAATGTAATCTGGTCGAAGGCAGTTTAGTTCGTCAGATGTATGGTTCACCGACAATTGTAGAACGTCATCGCCATCGCTATGAAGTAAACAATATGCTGTTGAAACAGATTGAAGATGCGGGTCTACGTGTGACCGGTCGCTCTGCAGATAACAAGCTGGTGGAGATTATCGAGTTGCCAAACCATCCGTGGTTTGTGGCCTCTCAGTTCCACCCAGAGTTTACTTCTACGCCGCGTGATGGACATCCGTTGTTCGCAGGTTTTGTTAAAGCGGCCGGTGAGTACCAGAAGCGTCAGGCAAAATAAGTGAATATACTGGTGGGCGCGGAACATGGGTTCCGCGCCTGTCGTCTGGAGTTTTTAGTTTAACTTGTATCGAGGAAAACCTAATGTCCAAAATCGTTAAAGTCATTGGTCGCGAAATCATCGACTCACGCGGAAACCCAACTGTAGAAGCTGAAGTTCATCTGGAAGGCGGCTTTGTAGGTATGGCTGCTGCACCATCAGGTGCTTCAACAGGTTCCCGTGAAGCGCTGGAACTGCGTGACGGTGACAAATCCCGTTTCATGGGTAAAGGCGTACTGAAAGCCGTTGCCGCTGTAAACGGCCCAATCGCTCAGGCGGTTATGGGTAAAGATGCGAAAGACCAGGCTAACATCGATAAGATCATGATCGATCTTGATGGTACAGAAAACAAATCCAAGTTTGGTGCTAACGCCATTCTGGCTGTTTCTCTGGCTGCTGCTAAAGCTGCTGCTGCCTCTAAAGGCCTGCCGCTGTATGCGCACATCGCTGAACTGAACGGCACTCCAGGCAAATATTCTATGCCTCTGCCTATGATGAACATCATCAACGGTGGCGAACATGCCGACAACAACGTCGACATTCAGGAATTCATGATCCAGCCTGTTGGCGCTAAAACTCTGAAAGAAGCGGTTCGCATCGGTTCTGAAGTGTTCCACAACCTGGCTAAAGTGCTGAAGTCTAAAGGCATGAACACTGCTGTTGGTGACGAAGGTGGCTATGCGCCAAACCTGGGCTCTAACGCAGAAGCTCTGGCTGTTATCGCTGAAGCGGTTAAAGCTGCAGGTTACGAGCTGGGTAAAGACGTTACTCTGGCTATGGACTGTGCTGCTTCTGAATTCTACAAAGACGGTAAATACGTTCTGGCTGGCGAAGGCAACAAAGCTTTCACTTCTGAAGAATTCACCCACTTCCTGGAAGAACTGACCAAACAGTACCCAATCGTTTCTATCGAAGACGGTCTGGACGAATCTGATTGGACTGGCTTCAAATACCAGACCGACGTTCTGGGTAACAAAATCCAGTTGGTCGGTGATGACCTGTTTGTAACCAACACCAAGATCCTGAAAGAAGGTATCGAAAAAGGTGTTGCTAACTCTATCCTGATTAAATTCAACCAGATTGGTTCTTTGACCGAAACTCTGGCTGCAATCAAAATGGCTAAAGATGCGGGTTACACTGCCGTTATCTCTCACCGTTCAGGTGAAACTGAAGATGCTACCATTGCTGACCTGGCTGTTGGTACCGCTGCAGGCCAGATCAAAACAGGTTCTATGAGCCGTTCTGACCGTGTTGCTAAGTACAACCAGCTGATTCGTATCGAAGAAGCTCTGGCTGCTGCCGGTACTCCAGCTCCGTTCAACGGTCTGAAAGAAGTTAAAGGCCAGTAATTCGTTACTGAGCACTAAGCTTCATGAAAAAACCCGCCAATTGGCGGGTTTTTTCTATTCTGCGTAAATAAAGTGTCTGCGTAAAACAAAGCGTTTGCGCCAATAAAGTCGCTTGGGTTGCTATCAGGTTGTCGCTTCGTCTTCATACGATTTCAGGATTTGATAGAGCTCATCTTTTAATCTGAGCTTTTCCCTCTTCATGCTTGCAATTTGCTCATTGAACGGCGCTCTTGGCTGGTTCTCGGCCCTTCGAATGGTATGATCCAATTGGTTATGCTCATGAAAGAGCGTGGCAAAACGGACGTCTTCTGTTTTCAGTCTTGAGATGAGATCTCGATACTCTGGGAACATATGCACTCCTTTTTGTCAAAACCTAGTATGACTATGCCACAAAAAATCTGTTTATTTTGCAATCGATCTCTCAAGATGTTCGATAAAGCGTAAAGTTATGTCTGGATCCCAGCCTTGAAAGAGGAGCCTGAAATTCCTCTAATCCGAATAAAACGTGGTTAACTTACTCCCGCGTGAAATCTCCTTCTGTTATACAAACTCTCTGCAACAGCCAATGCTTAAATGTGACCAATGACTGAATTTTTATTCTAATGGTTTGGTTTTATGCCTAATGGTATTGAGTTGGTATGCTTTGTTGTGTATTTTTATGCATTAAAACTGCATAAATAAAAAACCTAACATCAGGGGACAGACATGTTGAAGAAGATGATATTGGCCGGATGCTTTGCAGCGGCAATGGTGAGCGGCATGACAATGGCGGCACAACAGACTTACGTTGTGGGTTCCGGTGGCACCTACCGTCCGTTCGAGTTTGAAAATAGCCAAAAGCAGCTGGAAGGTTTTGATATCGATATCATCAAAGCGATCGCTAAAGCTGAAAATTTTGATATCAAACTGGTTAACACGCCATGGGAAGGCATTTTTGCCACTTTGAGCTCAGGTGACCGCGACATCATTATTTCCGGTATCACTATTACAGACAAACGTCAGAAAATGGTTGATTTTTCTACGCCATATTTCCCTGCTGAGCAGTCTATTGTGGTGCCTAGCGGCTCTAAGGTGGATTCAGTGAATGCGCTAAAAGGGCAGAAAGTTGGGGTGGTGAATTCTAGCACCGGCGATATCGTGGTATCCGATGTATTGGGAAAAAATAGTACAGATATCAAACGGTTTGATAATACGCCGCTGATGTTGCAGGAACTGTATGAAGACGGTTTGGGTGCTGCCGTGGGGGATGTAGGCGTGGTGAAATACTACATTAAGAACCATCCAGAGAAAGCGTTTAAATTGGTGCCCGATAGCAAATTTGAACGCCAGTATTTTGGTATTGCTGTAGCAAAAGGGAATCAGGAGCTGTTAGGCAAAATTAACGCTGGCCTGAAAAAAATCGTTGCCGATGGTACTTACGCCAAAATCTATACCCAGTGGTTTGATGCTAACGTTCCCGTTCTTCCTACCAAATAAACCGCTTGTGTTGCGCTCATCAACGGGCGCAACAGCCTTTCACGATAAACAGGATTGTTGTGACTGTTGTAATAAATAAAAAAGCTGCAATGAACAGGAAAGCTGTATGACCGGATTCCGTTGGGAAATCATTCAGGAATATGCCCCGCTGTTTGCTGAAGGCGCGTGGATGACCATCAAATGCACGATTATATGCGTGATTTTAGGGACGCTGTGGGGGCTCACGTTAGGTTTAGGACGGATGGCAAAGGCAGAAAACGGCCCGTGGCGCATCGTGCTGCGTTATTTTGTGCAGTGGCCAGTACGCGTCTACGTAAGTGCTTTCCGTGGCACCCCGTTGTTTGTGCAAATTATGGTGGTGCATTTTGCACTGGTTCCGCTGTTGATAAACCCGCGTGACGGCGTATTGGTTACCAGCGGGCTGATGTCGGCTGATTTCGCCCGTATGCTACGTTCAGATTACGGCGCGTTTCTCTCTTGTATTGTGGCGATCACACTCAATGCAGGCGCGTATGTATCAGAAATATTCCGTGCAGGGATACAGTCAATCGATCACGGACAGATGGAGGCATCTCGTGCACTAGGAATGAGCTGGGGCAAAACCATGCGCAAAGTGATTTTGCCGCAGGCGTTCCGACGCATTCTGCCACCGCTAGGCAACAACGCGATTGCGATCGTCAAAGATTCCTCACTGGCATCGGCGATAGGATTAGCTGATTTGGCCTACGCTGCGCGCACAGTCTCTGGTGCCTACGCCACTTATTGGGAACCCTATCTAACAATTTCAGTGATTTACTGGATGTTAACGTTCATCCTGTCGCTGCTGGTGCAACATATGGAAAAGAGGTTGAGCAAAAGTGATTCACGTTGATAACTTGCAGAAACAGTTTGGCGAAACACACGTGCTACGTGGGATTTCCTGTGAGATTAAGCCGCAAGAAGTCGTGTGTATCATTGGTCCGTCAGGCTCGGGAAAAAGTACCTTTTTACGTTGTTTGAATGCGCTAGAGAAGCCTGACGGCGGGGAAGTGTCGGTGAACGGCTTTGACGTTCACAACCCTAAAACCAATTTGAATAAAATGCGCGAAAGCGTAGGCATGGTGTTTCAGCGTTTTAACCTATTTCCACACATGACAGTGTTGGATAACCTGATTATGGCGCCGATGTCGGTAAAAGGGATGTCTCGCGCCGATGCGCTAAAACGTGCAGAAATTTTGCTGGATAAAGTGGGTTTGCTCGACAAAATTGATGCGTGGCCTGCGAGTTTGTCCGGTGGACAGCAGCAGCGAGTGGCTATCGCCCGTTCAATGGCGATGGATCCTTCCATTATTCTCTTTGATGAACCCACGTCTGCGCTCGATCCTGAATTGGTTGGCGAAGTGCTGGAAGTGATGAAAAAACTGGCGCAGGAAGGGATGACAATGGTGATTGTGACGCATGAAATGGGGTTTGCCCGTGAAGTGGCCGATCGCGTAGTGTTCATTGATCAAGGCATTATTCAGGAGGAGGGCACACCGGAACAAATCTTCACTGCGCCACAAAACCCACGCACGGCGGCATTTTTGAGTAAGGTGCTGTAGCGCGATCGTGAATTTCGCCTCCTCCTGTATAAGAGGAGGCGTGAATAGCCTTAGATTTCAGTCTCGGTTTCAGTGGTAAAATTGTTCAACTCAGCATTTTTGGGCTTTCTCACCCACATCCACCATGCCAGTGTCAGAAATGCCATCCACACCACGCCGACGGCGAGAGCGACTCGGCTATCTTCAAAGTACCCTAGCAACGCGATGACAAATGCCATGAACGCGATGGTCAGCGCTGGAGCTAACGGCCAAAATGGGACGGGGAATTTCAGCGTTGCGGCTTCTTCTTTACTCATTTGGCGGCGCATAGCGACCTGAGACAGCAGGATCATCAGCCAGACCCAAACGGTGGCAAAAGTCGCGATTGAGGCGATGATCAGGAATACTTTCTCAGGGATCAGATAGTTCAGCACCACGCCCGTCAGTAGCGCAATCGCCATCACCAACACTGTCATCCAAGGTACACCGCCCGCGGTGAGTTTGGTAAAGCATTTGGGAGCCTGTCCATCTTGCGCCATGCCGTACATCATACGACCTGCACCGAAAATATCGCTATTAATCGCGGAGATGGCTGCGGTAATGACCACGACGTTGAGGACGTGTGCCGCTGAGCTAATTCCCAGACTTTTGAAAATCTCGACAAATGGACTCCCGTGCTGGCCGATGCTGTTCCACGGATAAATAGCCATTAATACCATCAGGGTAAGCACGTAAAAAAGCAGGATGCGCACGGGTACGGTGTTAATGGCTTTCGGGATCACTTTGGCTGGATCGCGGGCTTCACTGGCGGTTACGCCGATAATCTCGATTCCACCAAAGGCAAACATCACGACCGCTAACGACGCGATAACGCCGGTGATACCGTTCGGCATAAAGCCGCCGTGCTGCCATAGATTGCTAAATCCAGTCGCCTGTTCGTGCTGACCAAAACCAAACATCATGATAGCTGCACCACCAACGATCATGGCCACAATAGCCACCACTTTAATCAGTGACAGCCAAAATTCCATTTCCCCAAACACTTTTACACTGCAAAGGTTTAAAGCGCCGATAAAGCAAACCACGCTTAAAACCCATATCCATTGGGAAACGTCGGGGAACCAGAGCCCCATGTAAATACCGAAGGCGGTAACGTCAGCCATACCGACAATCACCATTTCGAAAGTGTATGTCCAGCCGGTAATAAATCCGGCTAGGGGGCCCAGGTAACGGCTGGCGTAGTGCCCGAAAGAACCTGATACGGGTTGGTGCACCGCCATTTCACCTAGCGCACGCATGACCATAAATACGGCTAACCCCCCCACCAGATAGGCCAGTAGCACCGCAGGGCCCGCAAGCTGAATAGCGCCTGCGGAGCCGTAAAAAAGTCCGGTTCCAATGGCTGAACCGAGGGCAAGAAAACGAATGTGGCGAGCGTTCAGACCACGTTTGAGGTGCGATGGGTTGTGAGGTTGCAAGGCTGATGTTTCATTATTATTTTGCATGTTTTATCCCGTCATATTTTTGTTATGTGGCTGGCAGGTACAGACCACCAACGCAGGGGATAAATTCCCTGCGTGTATTTGTGCAGACGTTTAACCCCGTCACGCGTCAAGAGGTAGGCGTATTGGCTGCATCTTGACGTCGCTTGGGGTGATATAGATAGGGCTTAGGCTTGGCTAGGCAGCAGCGCGGTAGGAATCAGCGCTTTAAGCTGGCCGGAACCTAATAGCTGGCTGGCGGCTTCAATGTCGGGGGCGAAGAAACGATCCTTGTCATAATAAGCCACGCTTTCGCGTAACAGCTGGCGTGCTTGTTCCAGCCGCGGGCTTGTTTTCAAGCCGTTGCGAAAATCTAGCCCTTGACAGGCTGACAACCATTCAATAGCCAAAATTCCACGTACGTTTTCAGCCATTTCCCACAGGCGTCGGCCAGCAGCCGGAGCCATTGAGACATGATCTTCCTGATTAGCCGATGTTGGCAGGCTATCAACGCTGGATGGGTGCGCCAACGCTTTATTCTCGCTTGCTAAAGCGGCTGCGGTGACCTGTGTAATCATAAAGCCAGAGTTTACGCCGCCGTTGTTGACCAAGAACGGTGGCAACTGTGACATATGTTTGTCCATCATCAGCGATGTGCGACGTTCAGACAGAGCTCCGATTTCAGCCAGCGCCAGCGCCAGATTATCGGCCGCCATTGCAACGGGCTCGGCATGGAAATTACCGCCGGAAACCACGTCATTTTGTTCAGCAAAAACCAACGGATTATCGGAAACCGCGTTGGCCTCAATTTCAAGTACGGCGGCAGCGTGACGGATTTGGGTCAAACAAGCGCCCATGACCTGCGGCTGACAGCGTAATGAGTACGGGTCTTGCACTTTGCCGCAGTTGTGGTGGGAATCAGAAACTTCGCTACGCTCGCCGAGTAGATGGCGGTAGGCGGCTGCGCTGTCTATTTGTCCAATTTGGCCACGTACTTCATGAATACGCGCGTCGAATGGGCTGCGTGAACCTAGCACGGCTTCAACCGTTAATCCGCCGCACACCAGAGCAGAAGCAAACATATCTTCTGCATCGAACAGGCCACGCAGCGCATAAGCGGTAGAAACCTGAGTGCCGTTGAGTAGCGCTAGCCCCTCTTTAGCGGCCAACTGAATGGGCTTCAATCCGGCTTTTTCCAGCGCTTGTGTGGCTGGCAGCCATTCACCTTGGTAACGCGCCTGGCCTTCACCCAGCAGAACTAAGCTCATATGTGCCAGAGGAGCCAAATCACCGGATGCACCCACCGAGCCTTTCACGGGAATATGTGGATAGACTTCTGCATTGACTAAAGCAATCAAGGCATCCAGAACTTCTTCACGGATCCCTGAAAAGCCGCGCGCTAGGCTGTTGATTTTCATCACCATGATTAAACGTACTACCGCGTCATCGTTGGCACTGCCGACGCCTGCTGCGTGTGAAAGTACAATAGAGCGCTGCAGATTTTCTAAATCACAGGCTTCTATGCGCGTTGACGCAAGCAGACCAAAGCCAGTGTTGATGCCGTAGGCAGTACGTCCTTCAGCAACGATGCGTTCAACACAGGCGACGCTTTGGCGAATGGGATCGCGAGCGCTGCTATGCAACTGAATATGAACGGGATGATGATAGATCTCACGTAGCTGGCTAAGGGTTATTTTTCCTGGCTGAAGCATTAATTCGTACATTATTTTTTCCCCTGAACGGAGGTAATCATTGGCAGGTTGAGTCCCTGCTCGCGTGCACATTCAATCGCAATCTCATAGCCTGCATCTGCGTGACGCATCACGCCGGTTGCCGGATCGTTATGCAACACTCGGGCAATACGCTCCGCCGCTTCATCAGTACCATCGCATACGATAACCATGCCGGAATGTTGTGAGAAGCCCATACCCACGCCGCCGCCGTGATGCAATGACACCCAAGTCGCGCCGCTGGCGGTGTTCAGCAGGGCGTTCAGTAATGGCCAGTCAGAAACCGCATCAGAACCGTCCTGCATGGATTCGGTTTCGCGATTTGGGCTGGCGACTGAGCCGGAGTCCAAGTGGTCACGACCAATCACGATAGGGGCTGACAGTGCGCCGCTGCGAACCATTTCGTTGAATGCAAGACCCAGTTTGGCGCGTTGGCCAAGGCCAACCCAGCAGATACGTGCTGGTAATCCTTGGAAATGAATCCGCTCGCGTGCCATATCCAGCCAATGGTGCAGGTGCTCATCATCGGGAATGAGTTCTTTCACCATAGCATCGGTTTTATAGATGTCTTCTGGGTTGCCTGATAGCGCAGCCCAACGGAACGGGCCTACGCCGCGGCAGAATAGAGGGCGAATATAGGCTGGAACAAAACCTGGGAAATCAAAGGCATTGGCGACGCCCATCTCTTTTGCCATCTGGCGAATGTTGTTGCCGTAGTCGAAAGTTGGAATGCCCATTTTCTGGAATGCCAGCATCGCAACCACGTGCTCTGCCATAGATTCCTTAGCGGCGTTAACCACTAATGCAGGCTCGCTTTGTGCGCGTTCGCGGTACTCTTCCCATGTCCAGCCTTTTGGCAGATAGCCGTTTAACGGATCGTGTGCGCTGGTTTGATCGGTCACCATATCTGGGTGTATGCCACGGCGAACTAATTCAGGCAGAATTTCGGCTGCGTTACCGCACAGCGCGATAGAGATCGCTTTACCTGCCTCGGTGTATCGCGTGATGCGGGCCAATGCATCATCCAAATTCGTGGCTTGCTCATCGACATAGCCGGTTTTGAGACGGAAATCGATACGGCTTTGCTGGCATTCAATATTCAGCGAAGTGAGACCCGCCATTGTCGCAGCCAGTGGTTGTGCTCCACCCATACCGCCTAAACCCGCAGTAAGCACCCAGCGTCCTGTCAGATCGCCATTGTAATGCTGACGTCCAGCTTCAACGAAAGTCTCATAGGTACCTTGTACGATGCCTTGGCTGCCGATGTATATCCAACTTCCGGCGGTCATCTGGCCATACATGGCTAAGCCTTTGGCGTCGAGCTCGTTAAAGTGTTCCCATGTTGCCCAGTGCGGTACCAGATTGGAGTTGGCAATCAGTACACGCGGTGCATTGCTGTGGGTTTTAAATACGCCTACCGGCTTACCAGACTGGACTAGCAGTGTCTCGTCATCGTTCAAATTTTTGAGTGATTCGACAATTTTGTCGTAGCACTCCCAGTTGCGGGCCGCTCGACCAATGCCGCCATAAACTACTAATTCATGGGGATTTTCAGCTACATCGGGGTCAAGATTGTTCATCAGCATGCGCAGAGGGGCTTCGGTTTGCCAGCTCTTGGCATTCAGTTGAGTACCACGCGGAGCGCGGATATCGATTTCACGCAGTCGGTTTGGGAGAGTCACTTTTATTTTCCTTTCGCGTTATCAGTTCAGATATCAGGGGATGCAAGTTAACTAGTGTTTAACAAAAGCTGTTATTGATTAACATATACTTGTATAGACAAGTATATGCAAATGGATTTTAAGGGGCAGATGAAACGGTATCAGTGAGCGCGAGAGGAATAAAAAAACAAATAAAACAATGAATTAATTTATTAAGTGAGCGTCTTTTTTTCGGGTTGCTGTGCGAGAGTTTGTATAGGAATTGGGAAGGGGATCACAAGGAGAATGTGAATTGATAAAACGGCGCAAAGAAAAGGCGACGAAAAACATAATGTATTCCGTCGCCCCATAATGCCGCATAACGCACCAACGTGTTTACGGGTGTTGTGCTTGCAGCTTATTTAAAACGTCAGTCGTCACTGCGTGGACGCTGAGATCGTCTTCATCAGCGCTCCCAGCCGTTTTCAACTGCAAGTGTTGAAGTTCAGGGCCGATGGCTTTTGCCAATCGGAGATCGTCAGTGTTCACTAATTGGCTGATGACCCAGTATTTCCAAATGGTGTCTTGGCTCTTTAGCACATAAAGAACGGGCTGTTTCAGCGGTGCGCCAATTTGGGCTAAAAATGGCGCGAGCTCTTGCGCTACCGGCCAGTTTAAATCCTGCATCCAATAGATTAGCACTGGGAGTATGGGCGCAACGCCAGGATAGCCGTAGTCCACCGCTTTTTTTGCCCTTTCGACGTCCATTTTGTCCTGTGGCAGCAGAGCGTACAGTTCGGAAGAGATCGCAGTAAAATCAAACGAACCGCACATTTTTTTGATCAGATCCATACAGGGACTCTCTTAGTTAACTTGGCCAGTACGGGCATTATTGACATCCGTGGTATAGACCCCAATGAGAGGGTTAGTCCATGTATTATCAATGAGAATTGCCTCTCGGGTATTGGCCCAATCTAACAAATTGTTCCCTACATTTGGGTTGGGCAAAATAGAGTAGTGCTGTGGGTTAGTATGGGTCGGTGTACTCAAGATCTGGGTATCCTGAGTTAACGCAGAGTCAATGACTTGCGCTCTTGTCGCCGGAGCTGCATTTGCCATTGATAGCCCAGCACCGGGTCCCACGGTATCGGCAATGCGTGGAGTAAAATTAGCCGGCGTTCTATTTCCGAGTCGATAGTAATTAGGCATGACGATTTTCCTAGAATATTTAATTGCTGTGAGTATTAATATGATCAGGAAATAATGTTTTTAAAGTGTAATTATATTTTTAATAGGCTGACCTCTTTTTTAGCTAAAGCATCCATCAAGTGTTTATTACTGGAATAGAGCAACTTGTATAGGCTGTTATGGACAATAAATGCTTTTGCCAACAGAGTGCCTCTTTCTTTTTTCGGATCGAGTTCCTGTATTTTCTTTAATACGTCTTCCATGACTTTTTCAAATTTAGTGGACATGACAGACCATTGTTCATAGGTGATTTTATCTTCAAAGAACTGTTGGTCATTTTTATCCGATGCAAACTTGGTCACATTTAATGTGTTTTGATACTGATCGATAAGTGCGATTTTTGCCTGCAATTCAAACTCCTCAACCGAGAATCTCACAATATAGGCAAATTGATAGGTTGCGATTTTCTCATTCTTAAAGAAAGAAGAACGCTGGAAGGTTTGGGTTCCGACGGAGCCGAAGATTCGTAGCCCGCCGCCGATAGGGTCAGACTTGGTGCCGTGCTTAACAGTAATTGATGTGGCATTACCAAAAGAACCAACGATGCCAGCCAGCAGATTAAAGCAGTTAGTTGCAATTAGTAACCGCTTGTCCTTATTCATATCATACTTTTTATTAATATCCTGAGCTTTATCTCCAGCATCGGTTCCCGCTGGCAGATTTTCCACCTTTCCGTCAACGGTGCCGATAACGGCCGCGGATATTTTATTAATAATAGCTGATACGGATGCGAGCGACCACTCTTGTACTGACTGGTAATCAAATTGTTTTCCAGTAATATAAAGATCGCTAGACCAAGGTTTATCATGCTCCTTAGTATAAAAATTCTCAGCCTCTTTTTCTAAAGCACTATAGGTATTTCCGAGTTTGTTGGTTAATTCATTAGCGATTTCATCTAAATATTCACGGCTTTTTTTGTCTTTTTTTTCCATTTCTTCAATAGTTGGACTTTTACCCATGATTTACCCTCTCTTGTTTATATTAGAGAAAAATATTTTTAAGTGAAATATATATAATGGCTCGTGCAGGCGATATTTTCTCATCGACTTCAAACCATCAATAAAAATGATAGGATATGGTTGTTTATTATCAAGAGAGGGGAATCATATTTTTTCTTGAATGGCGGTAATATATTGATTTCGATCAAACTTTATTTTTTATGAGTTTTTAGCGTAGTGTTTTTGAATTGGTGCAGGCTTTGCATTAGTGCGATGTATCAGGTTTGTTTATGAATTACCGTCGGCTTGATACCGACGGTAACAGGAGGCTAATGGGAGTGATTAATATAGCAATGAATACAACTGCTTCCGATACTTAGACGCTAACGCATCTCCATTCCCCAGCGCGGCCAGAATATCCATCAGCGTTTTACGGGCTGCGCCATCGGCAGCAGCGAGGTCTTTACGTAGGTGAGTCATTAGCAATTCTAACGCTTCTTCATTGCGACCGACCTGATGCAGTTGTAACGCCAGTTGAACGGCGATAATGGCGTTTTCAGGCTCTGCTTCGACCTGTTTTTGCAGTTGCTGGATTTCAGGGGTGTCCGCGGCTTGTTTCAATAGTTCAATCTGAGCCACTAAACCATGATAACGGGAATCTTGATCCTGCAATGGAATTGTCGCCAGTATGGCTTCAGCATCATCGCTGCGGTTAAGGGCAATTTGTACTTCCGCCAGCGTGAGGGCGATATCGCTGCGTTTTGGATCCAGAGCACGCGCTTCTTTCAGCAGAGGTAATGCTTCGGCCATTTTACCTTCTGCGATCAGCTCTGCGGCCTGAGCTGCTTTCAGCTCTTCTTCTTTTGGCAAGAAGCGACCCAGCAGTTCGCGGATGAATTCTTCTGGCTGTGGGCCTTGGAAACCATCGACCGGCTGGCCATCTTTGAACAGATATACGGTAGGAATTGCGCGCAAACCAAACTGTGATGCCACCATTTGTTCTGCGTCACAGTCGACCTTAGCGAGAACAAACTGACCTGCATATTCAGAGGCCAGTTTATCAAGAATAGGGTTGAGCTGCAGGCAATGCTGGCTGCGTTCAGACCAAAAATAAAACAGCACTGGAATGGACGCGGACTGTTCCAGCGTCTGGTGTAGGTTAGCTTCAGTGACGTTAATAACGGAATTATTTAGCATTCTTGTTTCTCTCAGACGCTTAACATATGTACCGATATGGGGGTAATTCGGCTATTTACAATGCCGGCCTATTAATTCCCGCTCAGGATCTTGTCCAGCATACGGCCTGGTAAAATACGGCGTAGCACGGTAAGCGCATGGGCTACCAGAGTGACTGGATAGCGAAGCTTCGGCTTATGGCTCTCTAACGCATGATGCAGTTTAGGCAAAATGGCGTCTGGCGTTAAGGTGAAGCGCGCCGCAATCCCCGGATTCGTCACCGGTTTGTCTTTATCCATCTGATGCACGTTTTTAGTAAAGCGTGTATTAATCGGACCAGGTTCAATCAGGGAGACATGAATCCCACTGCCATGCAGCTCCATACGTAATGCATCAGACCAGCCTTCAAGGGCAAACTTGCTGGCGGCATAAGCGCCACGTCCTGGCGTGGCAACCAGCCCCATTACCGAGCTTGTTTGAATAATTCGACCTTCGCCGTGCGGCAGCATGATCGGCAGCAAGAGCTGGGTGAGTTGATGAGTACCGAATAGGTTGGTGGCGAACTGCCTTTCTAATTCAGACCGGCTGATGGTATTGAGCGGGCCATACAGGCCAAAACCACCATTATTAAACAGTGCATAGAGGCGCCCTTCCGTAAGACGAATTACCTCCGCGGCGGCACGTTCTACGCTGGCGCTATCGTCTAGATCCAGTTCGATGCCTTCCATGCCCAGATCGCGCATCACCTCGACGTCCTGTGGCTTACGGCAAGCGGCTAACACACGATACCCTCGGTTGCGGAGATCCTGTGCCGCTGTGAGTCCGATTCCACTGGAACAGCCGGTGATAAGGATAGCTTTTTGCATAACTTTACCTATGTAAACCTTTTGACTCGGCATTAAAGATGCTTAATTAAAACATTACTGATGGGTATTCGTCAGCAATGGGCGGAGCTGTTCGCTCATCCACTGCGCAATAAACGCCTGGGCATCGCCGTTGGGATGTAATCCATCCTGCTGCATCCATTCAGGTTTTAGCGCGACTTGCTCCATATAAAATGGAATTAAGGGGATTTGATACCGTTTTGCCAACTGTGGATACATTGCCGCGAAGGTTTCGGTATAGCGGCGTCCATAGTTCGGTGGTAGCCGAATTTGCATTAGCAAAGGTTGAGTTTTGGCTTGCTGAAGCAGAGTGATGATTTTATCTAAATTGGCTTCAATATCGGCGGGTGCGAAACCGCGTAACCCATCATTCGCACCGAGCTCAATCAGCACCCAGCGCGGCTGGTGCTGTTTCAAGAGTGCCGGCAGGCGAGCTAAACCTTGCTCGGCAGTATCGCCGCTGATACTGGCGTTAACGACCGTAATTGGCGGCGTGAGTTTTTGCCACTGTTGTGCCATACGCGCAGCCCATGAATCAGCAACAGATAACTGATAGCCTGCGCTGAGGCTATCACCTAATATCAGCAATGTATCTGCGGCCATCGCCCGCCCACACAACAGGCTGAATAGAAGAAGGAAAGGGATATGCCAACGGAAAATGTTCTTGAAGTTCATCATTTAGCCAAACAGGTCGGTCAGGGTGAGAGTCAGTTATCCATCCTTACCGGAGTTGAGCTGGTTGTCAAACCGGCGCAGACATTAGCGCTTATTGGTGAGTCCGGATCGGGTAAATCAACGCTGTTAGGTATTTTAGCTGGCTTAGATGACGGAACCTCGGGAGAGGTTTCTCTGTTGGGGCAGCGTTTAGATCTGATGGATGAAGAAAAACGCGCAGCGCTGCGGGCGAAGGACGTCGGATTTGTATTCCAATCATTTATGTTAGTGCCAACGTTAACCGCATTGGAAAACGTGCAGTTGCCTGCGTTGTTGCGTGGTGACAGCGAGCGTCAAAGCCGCCAACAGGCGGTGCAACTTTTAGAACAGTTGGGATTAGGCAAGCGTTTGAATCACCTACCCGCGCAGCTTTCTGGCGGTGAGCAGCAGCGAGTGGCGCTGGCTCGTGCGTTCAGCGGACGACCTAAAGTGCTGTTTGCTGATGAGCCAACCGGCAATCTCGATCGTCATACCGGTGACCGCATTGCAGAGTTGCTGTTCTCACTCAACACCGATTTTGATACCACCCTGATTCTGGTCACGCATGACCCGCAATTGGCGGCGCGCTGTCAGCGCAGAATGCGTTTGGTGGAAGGTGTTTTGCAGGAGGAAGCATGATTCTGCGTTGGTTTTGGCGTGAATGGAAATCGCCTTCGTTGCTGATTGTCTGGATGGCACTAACGCTGGCTGTAGCCTGTGTTTTGGCATTAGGCAGCATCAGCGATCGCATGGAACGGGGACTGAGCCAGCAGAGCCGTGATTTTCTGGCGGGTGACAAAGTGCTGCGCAGCGCGCACCCAGCTAATGAAGATTGGCTAACTCAGGCGAAATCGGATGGACTAACGGTCAGTCGCCAACTGTCATTTACGACAATGACGTTTGCAGGAGATAGACCGCAGTTAGCGGATGTTAAGGCCACGGATACGCTGTATCCACTTTATGGTGAGTTGATTACGCGCCCAGCCGGATTGCGGCCAGAACCGGGGGAAGTGCTGGTGGCCTCCCGCTTGCAGGCGCTGTTAAATCTCAAAATCGGTGATGATCTGGACGTGGGGGATACTACCCTGAAAGTGGCGGGTGTTGTCGTGCAGGAGCCGGATAACGGTTTTAATCCGTTTCAAACTGCGCCAAGGATCTTGATCAATCTAGCTGACGTTGAGAAAACTGGGGCTATACAACCGGGCAGTCGTTTGAGTTATCGCTACATGTTTGCTGGCCCTGCCGATGCGATACAGCGTTTTACTCAGTATTTGACACCGCAGTTGAAAGCCGATCAGAAGCTGTTCGGACTGGAGGAGTCTGGCGGAACATTAGGCAAATCGTTACAGCGTTCGCAGCAGTTCCTTTTACTGTCTGCGTTGCTGACTTTATTACTCGCAGTAGCGGCGGTGACGGTGGCAATGAATCACTATTGCCGCAGCCGCTATGAACTGGTAGCGATCCTAAAAACATTGGGAGCCGGACGCAAAACGTTGCTACGTTTGATTGCAGGGCAATGGCTAGCGTTGCTGCTGGTTTCTGGGGGCGCCGGGAGTGCACTGGGATTATTATTTGAAAGCCTGCTCATTCGCCTGCTTGCGCCAGTGTTACCTGCGGAGCTTCCCGCGGCTAGCGGTTGGCCTTGGGTTTGGTCGCTAGGTGGCATGGCGCTGATTTCATTGATTGTCGGGCTAAGACCCGACCGTCAACTGATGGCAACTCAGCCTTTACGCGTGTTGCGTAGCGATGCATTTCGTGTGGTGTGGCCGCTGCGCTATTACCTGCCGATTACCGCGTTGATATTAGTGGCGGGGTTAGTTGCTCTGGTTGGATTAAGCACCCTGCTGTGGTCGTTGTTGCTGGGAATGTTGGCGTTAGCCCTGTTGCTAAGCGTGGTCGGCTGGGGGGGATTAATACTGCTACGTCGTCTGACATTGAAAAATCTGGCGCTGCGGCTGGCGGTAAACCGGCTATTGCGCCAGCCAGCGGCAACTATCAGCCAATTGGCGGCATTTTCGCTGTCGTTTATGTTATTGGCTCTGCTGCTGGTACTGCGTGGCGATCTGCTCGATCGTTGGCAACAACAGCTGCCGCCGGATAGCCCAAATTATTTCTTACTGAATATGACGGAACAGCAGGTTCCACAGGTGAGGACGTTCCTTGGTCAGCATCAAGTGGAGGCTCGGACGTTTTATCCGGTGGTGCGGGTACGGCTGACGGAAATTAATGGTCAGCAGGCGACGAAGCTGATTGCGGAAGATGCGCCGGGCGGCGAAGCCGTCAATCGTGAGCTCAATCTGACATGGCAAACTGATTTGCCTGAACATAATCCATTAACGGCGGGATATTGGCCTCCTAACGTTGGAGAGGTATCGATAGAGCAGGGGATTGCAGAGCGCCTTGGTTTAGGTCTAGGTGATGAGGTGAGCTTCAGCGGTGATACCCAGAGCTTCAGTGCGAAAATAACCAGTTTGCGTAAAGTGGATTGGGAAAGCCTGCGGCCGAACTTTTATTTTATCTTCCCTCCGCATGCGCTAGATAACCAGCCTCAAACATGGTTGACCAGCTTTCGCTATACCGGTGATGAACGCCTGCTGACTCAGTTGAATCGTCAATTCCCTACGTTGAGTTTGTTGGATATTGGTGCGATTTTGCAGCAAGCAGGGCAGGTATTGCAGCAGGTGAGTCGTGCATTAGAGGTGATGGTGATTTTGGTGATTATCTGCGGTGTATTGTTGCTGATGGCGCAGGTTCAGGTCGGCATGCAGCAGCGGCGTCAGGAGCTAACGGTTTATCGCACGCTCGGTGCTGGTATGCGCTTATTACGCCGCACATTATGGAGTGAGTTTGCATTACTCGGGTTAGTTTCCGGTATTGCGGCGGCGGCGGGGGCTGAAGCCGCGCTTTGGCTGTTACAGCGGCAGGTATTTGATTTTCCATGGGAACCAAACTATTTAATGTGGTTCTTGGTGCCAATCAGTGGCGCTATCTTGCTTTCTCTGTGCGGCGGTTTTTTAGGTTCGCGCTTGTTAAAGCGTTAATTAAATACCCATCGTGACGAGCATGCCTTCTCGGGTGCTCATTTTTATTATAGATATTTACTTCATGTACTTAATTAATATTGTTTAATGAATGAGTTTAGGTGTTTAATTGATTTATTGAATGTTTATTATTGATTATATTCTAAATAATTGCATGTCATCTAATTCAGTCGTACTATAATTTTAAGGAATTGCACGTGAAGATATGGATGCGTTTGCTGATTTATTAAAGGGATATTATGTATGGATAGGGTTGGCATAGAAAATGAGTCTGTAAAAATAAATCGGTTTACAATTTTTTCATTTGCGATTTTAACCGCTCTTTTCATTTTTTTCCGGCAATACGGCTATTTGCGAATGCCTGCTTTAGAGGCTCTATTTCCAGTATCAACCTCGGTCATTCTGGTTCTGCATGGGTTGCTGGCGTTGTTCATGTTGATGAAGTTTAACTTTGAGCGAAATCACTTATATCTGGTAGTTCTGGCATTTGTTTATGGTGTTTCATCTATCTATCTGGTTAGTAAACTTCTCAGTTATCCAGGTGTTGTCTTTACTGAAGGCGGGCTTGGAACGAATGCCAATGATATGGCTATCTATTTCATATTCCGTAGCGCGACGATGGCAATATTGATTCTATTTTCATTGTTGGTTTATCGCCTTCGTCATAAATCCTTTATAAATATTTATTTAGTCGTTGGTTGCTGTTTATTTTTAACCTCGCTTTCATTTTTGTTAGCTTACTTTGTTTCAAGTCACAGTGAAGTATTAGCATTATCCATCGTAGATGAAAAACATCTTACCTATGATAACTTTTGGAGCAGTGCTATAGGGTTATACTTGGTTATTTTATGGGGTGTTACGTCCTCTTCGGTGATTTTTTTTGCGGGTGCTAGAAGTGGGTTTTGGGCGAGTTTAAGCCTGAGCTGTATTGCTTTTCTTGGTAGTACGTTGTTGCTTAGCGGCAGCAACTATTTAGCTTCTTTAGCTTGGTACGGCGCTCATCTGTTTGAGGTGCTCGCGACTTTTATTGTTATGCTGGCGTTTCTGTTCGATATATTTAAGCTATACCAAAAAGCACGCAGCGATTATCAAATCTCTTACAATAATTCTATTCGAGATCCCATGACTCGGTTATACAACCGCAGCTATTACTACGATGTGTTAATTCAGCGGATGAAGACGGTTTCAGAGCAAGAACCGATAACGTTACTGGTTGCTGATATCGATCACTTTAAACGGGTAAATGATGTCTACGGCCATGTGACCGGTGACAGAGTGATCCAATATGTTGCTAAAACATTAGAATACTCAATTCGTAAAACCGATATTGCTGCGCGTATTGGTGGGGAGGAATTCTCTATCATGTTGAATGGTATTGGGCGGGCAGATGCTGTGCTTTTAGCTGATAGGATCCGAATGAGTATTAGCGACCACATGAATTCGCCATTTGCTCAAGATGTCCCAGATAAAGTCACGATAAGCATTGGCGTCTATACCGTGACAGATAATGCACTTGGCGCTGAACAATGTGTCGCATATGCTGATGCGGCAATGTATCAGGCTAAACAGGAAGGGCGAGATCGCGTGGTGTTATATTCCGCTAGAGCTTCTGAGCTCATGGGGGATAAAAATAGGGGGACGCTAGAGCCTGCCCATGTTTGATCATTTTATTACTGGCAAAATGCGGAGCGCTTAGGCTCCGCTTTTTTGTGCCTAGGATGCTAATTTTTCCTGTGCCCAAACTAGCCCGCTTTGATATTCGCTAGGGAGATGGGACGAGATTGCTTGTAATGTTTCCGCAAGAAGCACGGGATCGCGATCGTTAAGGTTAAGGTGCCCAACTTTACGCCCCGCGCGTACCTCTTTGTCGTACCAGTGGAGGTGGATGAGTGGCCATGCTAACCAGTCATAGTTCAGTTCGGTGCCGATCAGATTAATCATGACTGACGGTGTACTGACCACGGGAGTCGGTAGCGGTAAGTCGAGAATGGCACGCAGATGCAGCTCAAACTGGCTGATTGATGCGCCATTTTGTGTCCAATGCCCACTGTTATGCACTCGCGGAGCCAGTTCGTTAATCAACAGGCTATCATCGACAATGAAACATTCCATGGCCATGACGCCGACGTAATTAAGCGCGTTCATGATCGCGCTGAGCATCAGCTCTGCTTGCTGCTGCAACTGTGGATTAGGCTGTGGCAATGCAACGCTGGTACGTAAGATACCCTCTTCATGCAGGTTATGTGTCAGAGGATAAAATACGCAGCGACCATCGCGAGCGCGAGCGCCAACCAGAGAAACCTCTCCAGAGAAGTTGATGCCTTGCTCGACGATGCATTCGCCGTAGGCATCGACAGGTAGCTGTGATTCATCGCCGGGACGAATGCGCCACTGTCCTCGCCCGTCATAGCCACCGGTACGACGCTTCACTATGGCAAACTGACCGATATTGCTGAATATGGTCGGCCATTCACCGGCGTTGGACAACAACTGCCACGGCGCCGTCGCGAGTGTTAACTCGTCAAGCAGCTGCTTTTGCGTTAAACGGTCGGCCAAACGCGGGAAAATATCGCGGTTCACAAAACCGTTATGGCGAGCTAATTCACGCGTTAATGGCGTTTCAGGCCAACGCTCTATTTCTGCGGTGATGACGCCTTGCTGCCAAGGAACCGCTTCAGGATCAACATCTAGACCCACCGGGAAAACGGTGATACCCAGCGGCTCACCGGCCTGACGTAGCATTCGTCCAAGCTGTCCATTACCTAAGACGCAAACGGGTTTCATGCTTCCTCCCGTGGGTCAGGATGAGCCAGTACTTCGTCGGTTTGTGCCTGACGCCATGCCGCCATGCGGCGCGCTAGCATAGGATCATGCAGCGCTAGAATTTGTGCGGCCAGTAAACCGGCATTTGCCGCACCGGCTTTGCCAATCGCTAGTGTGCCCACCGGAATTCCACGCGGCATCTGTACGATGGAATAGAGGCTGTCTACGCCGCTTAACGCTGCGCTTTGTACCGGAACACCAAGCACGGGAACCAACGTCTTAGCGGCAAGCATGCCCGGTAGATGAGCCGCACCACCGGCACCGGCGATAATCACATCGAAACCTTGTTCGGATGCCTGCTCGGCAAAGCTAAATAGCTTATCTGGAGTACGGTGCGCGGAAACCACCTCCACATGGAACTTAACATCAAGCTGGGTCAAAACTTCGGCGGCAAACTGCATGGTGGCCCAATCGCTTTTGGAACCCATAACGATGGCAATTTTTGCCCCTGACGGGTTAGCCGGAACAACGTTGGCTGGCATTGATGGCAAGCTCCTGTTTAACTTACTGACTTTGGCAACTCAGTACTCACTGAGCAGGTAAAGAGGTGCGAAGTATATCACGTGTTTTGGGTGACGAAAACGGTTGCGTCAGCGTGGCGATGGGAACAATTTTGATAGCCGAGTGAGGTTTCATTCCCTCTCTCATTCGATATAAGACTGATTTATACTGTATGGGCTGGTAATATACCGCCACATAGTCCAGACCATAAAAAGTCTGCGGTCAATAAGCATTCGGCCGGTATGAACCGTTGCTCGCTTTCATCAGTTCACACTTCATCAGAGTAAAAAGAAACATGTCTGTCAAAATTTTGGCCTCTTCAATTACGAGCCTAGACACATTTAGCCGCGATCCGGAGACGGCGTTAAAATCTGGCGATCGCGGGGTGATCACCGTGCTTGATAACAACATGCCGATTTTTTACGCTGTTACGCCGGAAAGAATGGCCGAGCTGTTAGCCTTTGAAGAGGCTGCTAGCCGGGCCAACTCAGACGTCGTTTTGGAGGAGTGTCTATTCAGTGATGAAGCAGTGGCTCCCACGGCAGCCAATATTCCAACACCATTGGGTAAATTTGTGATGTATCCCGGCTGGCAGCCAGATACGGATTTTTTGCGTATGGCGGCTATGTGGGGATGTATCCTTACCGCTCCTGTCACGCCCACTGAGTTAGCATCCTTTGTGGCTTATTGGCAGGCGGAAGGGAAAGCCTTCCACCATGTGCAATGGCAGCAAAAATTGGCGCGCAGCATACAGCAAAATCGCATGAGTAACGGCGGCCAGCCAAAACGCGATATCAATGACATAGGCGAACAAGACTATTCCATCCCTAAAGGTTTTAGAGGTTAATGATGAAAGATGCCGCTAGCATGAACCTGATGCAGAGATTGAAAAAAATGATGCCTGCTCATGTTTCACCTAAGTTCACCAATGCTGAAGAGTGGCGTATTTGGCAGGAAGAAGAGGGGCGTAAGCGCTCCGAAGCAATTTCACGCGAAAATCAGGCGATGAAAATGCAGCGCGTTTTTAAACGCTCAGGTATTCGTCCTTTGCATATGAACTGCTCGTTCGATAATTACCGAGTCGAGTGTGAAGGTCAACGCATCGCGCTAGAACGTGCTCGCCAGTATGCCGCAGAGTTCGATGGCAATATTGCTAGCTTTGTGTTTTCTGGCAAACCCGGCACAGGAAAAAATCATTTGGCTGCTGCGATTGGCAACGATCTGATTCTGCGTAATAAATCGGTGTTGATTGTTACCGTGGCGGATTTGATGTCGAGTATGAAAGGAACATTCAGCGGTAATAGTGACACCACTGAAGAACGCTTGCTGGAAGATCTTAGCGCGGTAGATTTGTTGGTGATTGATGAGATTGGGGTACAGACTGAATCGCGCTATGAAAAAGTGATTATCAACCAAATTGTCGATCGCCGCTCTTCATCTAAACGCCCAACCGGTATGCTCTCTAACCTGAATGTTCAGAGCATGAATACGCTGTTGGGGGAACGCGTGATGGATCGAATGAGTTTAGGCAACAGCCTGTGGGTTAATTTCGATTGGGAAAGCTATCGTAGCCGCGTGGTTGGTAACGAATACTAAGCATAGGCGCGTAGCCACGCTGCGCGCTTAGAATGGAAATTCAATCAGTTCAATGCCTTCGGGCGTAACGCTTATCATCGACCCTTGATAATGCCATGCGCCCAACACCGCGCGTTTCGCCAGCTTGCCGTTTGGCATGTCAACGTTGTGAATTGCGGGGCGGTGTGTATGTCCATGAATCAGCCACTCGGCCTGATTTCTCTCTAACGCTTCTATAACAGCCTGCTGATTGACGTCCATGATAGCCTCTGACTTACCATCGTTGGTCATCTGGCTGCGATCGCGCATTTTAGCCGCGATATTTAAGCGGGTGCGTAGTGGCAACCACGAAAATAGTTTTTGAATAAACGGGTTATTCACTTTTCGACGATAGCGTTGGTAATCCACATCGTCAGTGCACAGGGTGTCACCGTGCATAATAAGAATGGGGTGTCCATATAGCGACAGCCGTTTCTCCTGCGGTAATAATGTCATTCCGCACTCTTGAGCGAAGCGCTTTCCAATCAGAAAGTCACGGTTACCGTGGATGAAATAACAGGGAACGCCTGAATTGGTAAGATCGTGCAATGCAGAGCTGATTTCACGATGCAGCGGTTGCGGATCGTCGTCGCCAATCCAGTATTCGAAAAAATCGCCGAGAATATATAACGCATCAGCCTGATAGGCTTCACGTTGTAAAAAACGAAGAAAACCGGCGGTGATCGCCGGTTCCTGTTCGCTAAGATGCAAATCTGCAATAAATAGCGTGCGCATCAGAAAACGATTACTCGCTAACAGTGACGCTTTTGATGATCACGTCTTCACGTGGAACATCTTGGTGCATGCCGCTACGGCCAGTAGAAACCGCTTTGATTTTGTCTACAACGTCCAAGCCTTCAACCACTTCAGCGAAAACGGCATAGCCCCAGCCGTCTGGGCGTTCTGAACGGAAGTTCAGGAAGTCGTTATCAACCACGTTGATGAAGAACTGTGCTGTGGCTGAATGTGGATCGTTGGTACGAGCCATCGCCAGTGTGCCACGTGTGTTTTTCAGACCGTTATTGGCTTCGTTTTTGATCGGAGCTTTAGTTTCTTTCTGTTTCATGCCAGGTTCAAAGCCGCCGCCCTGAATCATGAAACTATTGATAACACGGTGGAAAATAGTGTTGTCGTAGAAACCTTCACGGCAATATTCCAGGAAGTTGGCAACGGTAGCCGGTGCTTTGTCGTCAAAAGTTTTGATGACGATGTCACCGTGGTTGGTGTGGAAAGTAACCATAACAATAATCCTGTTTTTTTGATGTTTAGGACGAAAGAAAGCGATTGTAGCCGATGCGCCGCGGGCTGACATCCTTTTGTCGCAGTTAGCCGCTCGCCTTTCTTTGCGGTACGTCACTACGATAACGGAAAATGCCCCCAGCCTGCAAAATTCCCTGAAAAGCCAAAACCAGAGAGAACACAAGAAATCGCCAACCAAACAGGTGAAAACAGGGGTTATTCTTGCAAACGGCCTTTCTTCGCGGTTCAATACACCTATATTTTATGTCAAACCTCACGGATACCCCGATGCTAAAGATTTTTAACACACTCAGTCGTCAGAAAGAGGAATTCAAACCTATTCACGCCGGTGAAGTCGGTATGTATGTGTGTGGGGTAACCATTTACGATTTGTGTCACATTGGTCACGGGCGTACCTTTGTTTCTTTTGACGTGGTTGCGCGTTATCTGCGTTATTTAGGCTACAACCTTAAATATGTGCGCAACGTGACCGACGTGGATGACAAGATCATCAAGCGTGCGCTGGAAAACGGTGAGACTTGCGATCAGCTGACTGAACGCATGTTGGCAGAGATGCATAAAGATTTCGATTCTCTGAATATTGCGCGTCCAGATCTTGAGCCACGAGCGACGCACCATATCCCAGAGATTATTGAGATCGTTGAACAACTGATTACGCGTGGTCATGCATACGTCGCCAGCAACGGTGACGTGATGTTTGCCGTTGATACCGATCCTGATTACGGGGTGCTTTCTCGTCAGGATTTGGAGCAGTTGCAAGCGGGAGCCCGTGTAGAGGTTGCTGATGTAAAACGCAATCCGATGGATTTCGTGCTGTGGAAAATGTCTAAGCCGGGTGAACCTAGCTGGGAATCCCCATGGGGTCCTGGCCGCCCAGGTTGGCACATTGAGTGTTCTGCGATGAACTGCAAGCAGTTAGGCGCGCATTTTGACATTCACGGCGGCGGTTCAGACCTGATGTTCCCACATCATGAGAATGAAATTGCTCAGTCGAGCTGTGCTCACGATGGCCCGTATGTGAACTACTGGATGCACTCCGGTATGGTGATGATCGACCGCGAAAAGATGTCTAAATCGCTGGGTAACTTCTTCACTATCCGCGATGTGTTAGAGCACTACGATGCTGAAACGGTACGTTATTTCCTGATGTCTGGTCACTATCGTAGCCAATTGAACTACAGCGAAGAGAACCTCAAGCAGGCACGTTCGGCGCTGGAGCGTCTGTATACTGCGCTGCGTGGTACCGACCCTCAGGCTGAACCTGCGGGTGGGGACGTGTTTGAAGCTCGCTTCCGTGAAGCGATGGACGATGATTTCAACACGCCAGAAGCTTATTCGGCGCTGTTTGATTTGGCACGCGAAGTGAATCGCCTAAAATCAGAAGACATGGCTCAGGCTAATGCGCTGGCGGCTGAATTGCGTAAATTGGCGAAAATCTTAGGTTTGTTGGAACAAGATCCTGAAGTTTTCCTGCAAGGCGGCGCTCAGGCTGATGATAGCGAAGTTGCACAGATCGAAGCGCTGATTAAACAGCGTAACGATGCGCGAGCCGCTAAAGATTGGGCAATGGCTGACTCCGCACGCGATCAGTTGAATGCGTTGGGTATCGTGTTGGAAGACGGTCCACAGGGCACGACGTGGCGCCGTAAATAACGCATTCTGTTTAGAAATAATAAAGCCGGCTCATGAGCCGGCTTTTTCGTATCTTGTGTAAGCAATTACGCTTTTACCTGCACACTTTGACCGTTATAGGTTACGGTCTGTCCATCGATGATTTTGCAGCGTTTGCGGGTTTCGATCTTCCCATCAACTTTCACATAGCCGTCAGCAATTGCATTTTTGGCTGATGCGCCACTGTCGTTCCAGCCTTGCAGTTTCAGCAGGTCGCACAGCTCTACGTGCGGATGGTTTTCCAGGTGGAAAATTTCCATGGTGTTATCTCTTTATTCTTGCGAGTGATTCGTTCGGGATGCCGTAACCTTATAGTCCATGCTAAATGACTATCAATATACGGTAGGCAATACGCTATTATGCCAGCTTGCTCTTAGCAGCGCACAGCTAATATGCTATTTGCGGGTGCATAGAAACACCCGCACAGAGGGGATGCCTTTTGGTGTCAGATCCAAAAGGCACAGGCTATATTCATTTAAGCCACAACTAAGCCACAACCACCAGTTTCTGGTTAACAAACTCTTTGATGCCGAGATCGGCGAGTTCATGGCCATAACCGGAGCGTTTAACGCCACCGAAAGGGAGCTCTGGTGCGGTGCCGCTGAGGGTATTGATAAACACCATACCGGTTTCAATGCGTGAAGCCATTTTCTTGCCGCGTTCAATGTCACCGGTGAAAATCGCACCACCCAGACCATAGTGTGAATCATTGGCAAGTTTCACCGCTTCATCATCGTTTTTCACCACAAATATCATGGCGACAGGGCCAAAGAACTCTTCGAAATAGGCGGGGTTTTCACGTTTGATGTCGGTCAAAATAGTGGGTGCATAGAAGTAACCTGCGTGATCCAGCGCTTTCCCTCCCAGTTTGACTTTCGCCCCATTCTTCACTGCTTTATCGACCTGTTTGACTAAATTCTGTAATGCACCTTTGGACGATAACGGCCCCAGCGTTGTTTGCGGATCTAGCGGATCGCCGGTTTTTACTGATTCCAACGCTTGGGTAAAGCCAGCCATAAATTTGTCGGCTACTTTCTCGTGTACGATAAAGCGTTTGGCCGCGGTACAGACCTGTCCGGCATTTTGTAACCGAGCCTGTGCGCCCACTTTTATTGCTTTATCGAGATCGCAGTCGTCTAGAACCACAAAGACGTCATTACCGCCGAGCTCCATCGTTGATTTTTTCAGGTTTTTAGCAGCCTGAGCGGCGACAACGCTACCGGCTTGTTCAGAACCCGTTAGCGCAACGCCGCTGACACGGTCATCATCGATGATTTTTGCAACCTGCTCTTGTGAGATAAACAGGTTCGTATAGGCGCCTTTTGGCGCACCGGCTTGGGACACCATGCGTTCAAAGGTTTCTGCGCAGTGTGGAACGATGCTGGCATGTTTAACCATCACGCTGTTGCCCACGGCCATGTTTGGTGCTAATACGCGCATTAGTTGGTAGAAAGGGAAGTTCCAAGGCTCAACGGCCATGATGATGCCGATAGGATGGTTTTCAACCCATGCATCGCCCAGTTTTGAAGGGTATTTAACCGGTTTAAGCAATGCTTTGGCGTTATCGGCGTAGTACTTAGCAATTGCAGCACAAATCTTCACTTCGCCGCGACTCTGTTCGATCAGTTTGCCCATCTCTTGGCTGATGGTTTTTGCGAGCTCTTCCTCATGTTGGGTGAAAAGCTCAGCTAGCTGAGTTAATACGGCGAGACGCTGAGAGATATCACCTTGCGCCCAGTCTGATTTATAGAGTTGATGTGCGGTTGCTAATGCGGATTCGACATAGTTGTCGTCGTGCTGGGGATATTCTTTGATGAGTTTGTCTGTGTAAGGATTGATTGTCTGGTATGGCATGATGGCTCCTTGCGGGTGATGATCATGTTGACGAAGACGAGTGTCTATTTCTCCGAGATATTTAGTTGAACGACATGATGATTGTGGATTAACACTGACGATTAGAACCGAGAGTGCAGTGCCCTAATCGCAGATACGTAATAGTTAACTGTAGACATGAATATGAGATTCTCAAGGCGCGCTAACTAAACTAAGAATTATCTCCTCGGTGTCACTTAGGGTTGCGCATCGGCTTTAAAAGCAAAAAAGCCAGTCAGTGACTGGCTTAATTTACTCAGAGTCTAACGATTAAATATCGTGAAATTCTTCGCAGGCTTGCAGAGTGTTCTGGATGAGCGTGGCAACGGTCATTGGACCGACGCCGCCGGGAACAGGGGTGATCCAGCTAGCACGTTCCACTGCAACATCAAATTCGACGTCACCGACCACTTTTCCGCTTTCTAGACGGTTGATGCCAACATCGATCACGACGGCACCCGGTTTGATCCATGCTCCGGGAATAAAGCCGGGTTTACCTACGGCAACGACGACCAGATCGGCATTTTCGACATGCTTTTGCAGATCTTTGGTAAAGCGATGGGTAATTGTGGTGGTACAGCCTGCGAGCAAGAGCTCAAGTCCCATAGGACGGCCGACAATGTTAGACGCGCCAACGACTACGGCGTTCAGGCCGTATGTATTGATTTCGCAACGTTCCAGCATGGTGATAATGCCACGCGGAGTGCAAGGTCGAAGTTTCGGTGAACGCTGGCACAGACGGCCCACGTTGTACGGATGAAAACCGTCGACGTCTTTATCGGGGCTGATACGCTCTAATACCTTAACGTTGTCGATACCTGCAGGCAGAGGAAGCTGAACCAGAATGCCGTCGATGGTGTTATCGGCGTTAAGGTCATCAATTAAGCTTAACAGCTGCTCTTCGCTGGTGGAGATAGGGAGGTCGTAAGATTTCGATACAATACCCACTTCTTCACAGGCGCGGCGCTTGCTACCGACGTAAATCTGCGAGGCGGGATTATCACCTACCAAGATCACTGCCAGCCCAGGGGCACGTTTCCCCTCTGCTAAACGTTGTTGTACACGCACAGCCATTTCGCTTCTAACCTGCTGCGCAATCGTTTTACCATCAATAATCTTTGCTGCCATCAGTGACGAGGTCCATCAATATTATTTAAGCGGGGGAGGGCTGCTATTGTGTCAGATGAAAAGCGTGCTGTCAGGCAAAGAATAACCATAAAATAACCAAGTGGATGATCAAACGGACAAAAGGCATTGACTCAAAGCAGACTGACCGTATAATCCAAATCCGCTGCACTGCCTGACAGTTAGCCTCTGCTACACAGTCCCAATGCGCCCTTAGCTCAGTTGGATAGAGCAACGGCCTTCTAAGCCGTAGGTCACAGGTTCGAATCCTGTAGGGCGTACCAATTAAATCAATCAGTTATCAAATCCTATCACCTCCAAATTTTCCAACTGGGACATATTTGGGACATCATCGCTAAAAATGATGTCTATTTGCTTCGCGTGCTCGGTTAAATGGTTCGGGGCTAGATGGGCATAGCGCCTCACCATTTCTATACTTTCCCAACCACCCATCTCCTGTAATATAGATAGCGGCACTCCAGACTGAACCAGCCAACTTGCCCACGTATGGCGCAGGTCGTGAAAACGAAAATTCTCTATCCCAGCCCGCTTAAGTGCTAGTCGCCAAGCAGAGTTGGAATCAACCCTCATTTTCCTCACTGCTGGCGTTAATGTCCCATCTGATCGCTTTTTGGCTTCGGTGTGAACAAATACCCATTTCTGGTGCTGTCCAAGTTGATTCCGTAGTACCTTACATGCAGTATTATTTAAGGCTATACCAATGGCCTTACCAGACTTGCTCTCTTCAGGATTTATCCAAGCTACCTTTCTTTGCATATCTATCTGTTGCCATTCCAAGTTGATAATATTGGATCGGCGAAGACCAGTAGCGAGAGCAAAAATCACCGTAGACTTTAACGGCTCCGGGCATTCATTAACAAGCCGTTGCGCTTCAGCCGGTTCCAGCCAGCGGACGCGCTTATTTCTAACCTGCGGGACTTTTATTATTGGTGCCTTTTCTATCCACTTCCAATCGCGCTCAGCCGCTCTAAGCAAAGACTTCATCAAGGCAAGGTGCTTGGCCTTTGTTGATGTAGACACCTGCTTATCACAAAACGCTGGAACTTCTTTCCCTCTTTTTTCCAGCGCCGTGGATTGAGCCAGCCAGTTTGCCATATATCTTCGGTTGGTCATCTTGCTTATCGCCGTATAGATTTTGGCTTCTGTAATATCCTTTAACCTGACCCCATCAAAATGCATTAGCCAGAATCCCATCCGGCTTTTGTCATCATCAAGAGACTTTTTATCGGCTTTCTCTTCTATCCATCTGAGGCAAGCCTCATCAAAGGTCACATCAGGAAAGTCGCCTAACCGCTCTATCCTCCAGAGCTCTGCCTTCCTTCTATCGTGCAACTCCTGCGCTTGGCGCTTGTCCTTCGTGCCAAGTGATTCCTTAATTCGCTTGCCGCTTGGCGTCGAGTAGCTGCCGTACCATATTTCACCTCGGCGGAAGAGTGACATAATGATTCTCCTGTCGCACCAACCGCGCTCACCGGCACAGTTTGGATCGGATTGTTTAGCGCTGCAATGCATGCAGTGCGAGTGAACATGTAGGGGGAATTTGGTTTCGTAGGGTTTTTCTTCGTGTAAGCAATGCGCCCAGACCGGCACCACTGGGTTAGCGTGTCTTTATCTATCCCAATGAAGGCGGCGGCCTCGTGGCGGTTTAGACTAAATTTCTCCATCATTTATCCTCAAACTGCCCATTCAAAACGCCAATAGTCCAAAGGAACCT
>ERZ827496.94-NODE-94-length-121717-cov-7.826240_pt1 | contig 121717 bp, 96 predicted proteins | sample MGYA00519769_ERZ827496 | MGnify/ENA primary metagenome ERZ827496 (study PRJEB31778, sample SAMEA3449327) | human gut metagenome | biome: human gut; feature: human-associated habitat; material: faeces | place: United Kingdom | collected 2010/2012 ...
GCGCATTCGGCGAGATGCGTTTGCGAAAGTGGTCAATTTTAGATTAGCGCTAACAACGCGCTGGAGTACTACGTCACGGCCGCCCGCTGCGCGGAGTCGGACAGGCGGCAGCTCGAGAGGAGGGTCGTCGCGCTGGCGGGCACCGACCGCTGGCGGGCGACGGTGGAGGCGCTGTCCTGCATCAAGGGGGTCGACACCCTGACGGCCTTCAGGCTCGCGGCGGAGGCCGGGTCCTTCAGCAGGTTCCGCTCGGCGCCGGCCTTCGCGAGCTGGTGCGGACTGACCCCGTCGGAGCACTCGAGCGGCGAGTCCGAGCGGCGCGGCGGGATAACCAAGGCCGGCAACGCGCTCGCGCGCACGGCGCTCATAGAGTCCGCATGGCACTACTCCACGTGCTCCCCGAGGCCAAAGGCCCCAGCCCCCGGCACCGACGTGCCCCCGGCGATACGCTCGAGGGCGGACGACTGCACCGCCAGGCTCCACCGCCGCCGCGAGGCGCTGGCCGCGGCGGGCAAGAGCGCGTGCAAGGCCAACGCCGCCGTGGCGCGCGAGCTCGCCTGCTGGGTCTGGGAGATCGGGTGCAGGTCTGAGGGGACCGTCCTCTAGCGGCCGGCTACAACCGACTCCCGCCGGGAGGGCCCGCGCCTCGACGCATCGCCGGCGCGAGTTCACGACCTTTTTGATGGGCAGCCCCCGGGCCGCGCCCGACAAAAGACTGGATTCGTACGATAGCGCCGGACGGAGAATCGAAATGCGGTGGGGTGCGCGGACATACCGGGCTGACCGCCGGAAGCGCACCCGCAAGAGCCCGCGGATATTAGCTTGCCAGGCAAGCGTCGACTAAGCCATGCAGCGTGCGCGGGCTCTCCCGACGGGAAACGAAAAAGCCCGGTTTCAAACCGGGCTCGAACGAACATGTCTATTGACAATGGCTTTCTCATATTAGAAAAAAGCCGGGGAAAACGTCCCCGGCACTTGGAAGCCTTCCTAACGGAAAACCAATTACCTTATATCATGTACTGTCCGGAAATTCAAGGGAGCTCGATGCGTTTCCGGACGTCGACGGAATCTCAAAGCCCGCTCGTCTACTCATGGGCAAGCCACCTGAGACTACTCACTTTACCCGCGGACGACGAAGAGCTGCGACCTGCGGTTTTTCAACCAGCATGAAAGCCGCCCGCGTTGATTCACTTGCGATTGTAGCTGGCGGTTTGCGGGCAAAAGGGCGGTTGAGTTTCAAAACGGGCGTTTTCGGCGATATTGAGCTTGCAAAGGCGTCCCGCCGCGCCCTTTGGGACAAAAACAAAAACTCAAAGCCCTGAGTTTGAAAAAAGTTTTTAGAGTTGTCCCGACTTTTGTCCCTGAAGTCGACGAAACGCGACATGGTGTCACCTGGCGGCACTCGGCTCGAGACGGCACCGAAAACTGGGCGCAACTGGAATGACGAGACGGCAGAAACGCTGCCACCGAGTGGGAGTAGAACAGACGTTCGATAAAATAATATAGTATCAGATAGCGGGCACGGTTTCAATCGAATCCGTGCCCGCTGCTGTATGTGTGTCCTTGCACGCCCAATATGTGCCGTAAAAGCCGTCTTCTTCAACGTCAAAGTGAGCGCGCTTCATTTTTGTCTCTCAAAATCTTATTTTCACGATTTGCATTTTCATCCCGTTGTCACCGACCCTTGCGAGAAACCGGAAAAAGCCGCTGACAGAAGGGTCTCTCAAATCGTTGTAGCCCAGCATATAGCCGCGACTTGTGACCTGCAGACGGCTGTTCCACGTGCCGATTTCCTTGGCGGCATCCGAAACCGCAAAATATGCCCCCACATCCTTGATTTTTGCAGTCTTAAGCCATGTTTTTGCGATCATCTTTACCGCCGTCCGATTGGCAGCATCAAAGACCAGCACACTGCCGGGGAAAGCGTCCGCCATCCCCCGCACCAGTTCCCGGACCTGCTGGGTCAGAAAGTAATAGAACACCCCGGAGGCAAAGAACACCGCCCCGCCGGAGGCATCGATTTTGCTAAACCATGCGGTGTCTTTCAGGTCGCAGGGGATATTTTGTTCTTGATTCCCGGCGGGTAGCAGCTGCTGCCGCAAGGCAATCACATCCGGGAAGTCCAGATTGTAAATCTTGCATCTACCGTTGTCGCAGGTTCTGCCGGTGTTGTCCAGCCCGCAGCCCAGATTGACCACCGCCGCATTGGGGTGGCCTTTCAGGTAATCCCGCACCTCGAAAGCAAGATCACCCTGCCGCATGGCCACCTCCAGCGCACCAAAGCGCTGCATCAGGCTGCGGGAGTTTTTCTCTGCCTCTGAAAAGTCGTAGTCGATCTGGTCGAGTAGACGAACCGCTGTTTCATCCCTGTAAAGGTTCGGGTACAGCTCCGTACACAGCTTTCGGGAATACAGCGGAAGGATCAGCGTCTCCTGCACGGTGTTTTTCTCAATTTTACATTTCATAGGTTTTTTCCTCAGTGAATAAAAATTGTCATAATTGCCGCCAGCACAGCCGCTATGACCGTCATGCCTATCGCCATGTGCAGGATGGATGCAAAAATGCCCGTGCTTGACGCCCTTACTTACGTGCCGTGACGCAGAGCCACCTTTTCTTTTTGCATATCTGCACCTCGTGAAAACCCGCCTGCTCCAGACATGCCTTTAATTCGATGTCCTTGTAGATGGCCATGCCGCCGATGATTTGCGTCCACCTCTCGTCCATGTCCGTATCGCCATTGCTCTCGTTGCAGATAAGAATTGTCCCGCCTGGCTTCAGCGTCCGCCAGACCTCACGGAAGCATCGGGGCAAATCAGGCCAAAAATAGACGGTCTCAAAGGCCGTGACAGCATCGAAGTAGCTATTCTCAAACGCCATATCCGCCACACTGCCTTGCAGAACGGCGCAACGCCCCTCCTGGATTGCAGTTCGGTTGAGCTTTCTAGCCTTCTCCACGCTGACGGGCGAATAGTCGATGCCCTTGACGACGCCATGCGGGCATTTTTTCAGCAGCCGTTTTATGTTCGCCCCGCCGCCGCAGCCGCAATCCAGCACCTTGGCATTTGGCGCAAGTCGTAGAAATTGAAGTCCCCACTGCGCCACAGGGCTGTGGCCCAGATTCATCATGACAACCATAAGTTTTCCGCCGAGGCCCACGGGCTTGCGGGTGTTTTCAAAGAACGACATCTGGTCCCTCCGATTTCGTGCATTCCGCATAGGTCAGCGGGAACGAGGCCTTCAGCACCGCGCTTTTCTGCACCGCCCAGCCGTTTTGACGCAGGAAACACAGGTATTCCTCGCTTGTCCACCTGCTGTGGAGGGGGAATCCTGCCATACTCATGAAAAAGGCTTTTACCTTGCCGGAAACCGAGTTTCCCGCGTGGGTGAAGGTTGGCGCGATGAGCACGCCGTCGTCCTTCAGCACCCGCCTGATTTCTTGCAGGGCCTTTTCTGGATGCGGCACTATGTGAAGCGCGTTGGACGCGATCACCACTTCGAAGGGCTTCTGTGCATAGGGCAGGCGGAACATATCTTGTACGGAAAAGTGCAGCTTTGCGGATTGATTGTCCCGCTTTGCTTCTAGGATCATCTTTGCAGAAGCGTCCGTAGCCTCGATGTGCGCCGCCGCATTCACAATGTTCTTTGCGATAAGCCCCGTGCCGGTGGCAACCTCCAGTACGGTTTTTGCTTTCACAACCGGCCCGATCAGCTCATACATCTTCTCATACGCCGCCCGGTCCTTTCGCATGAAACGCTCGTACCGACCGGCATTCTTGTCCCAGAAGCCCTTGCGTTCGTGCATGGCTATCGCCCCCAAATAGTTAGAGCAATCTAACTATAACACACGAATCATGAAGTAAGATAAGGCTAACCTTATTTCTTGGCCAAGACGCATCTCTCCGACCCTTTGAATCACTCCTTTTCAAGCCACTCGCTACGAACCCCGGTGGAAACCCGGGATTGATTAAAGAAGCGACCTGCGGTTTCGCGAATCAATTGAGTCATTCCCGAAATCGCGAATCAAGGGCCTGATTCGCCCAAATTGGGCACGAATTGGCCCTTAGGCGGTACGACGAGACACGCATCGACAACACTCGGATTGGATTAGTCACTGAGCGGGAATAGTAATAGAACACTTGTTCTTGTATTTCATACGGTTTCGTACGGTCCGATGGCGACCGATGGGGGCGTTTCGCAACCGCCGCACCTGCAAGCCACATGGTTTCACAATCGGGTAAAAACTCAGAAGGCTCCTCGTGAAAAACGAGGAGCCTTCCTGTTTTCTTCGGCGCGGGCGGATCGGGACCCCCGCCGATCTAGAGACACTCGGTCAGAATCTGGAACACCTCGCTGCGCTCCAGTTTCTTGGCGCAGCCGCCGGTGAGCACGCAGGTGTCCGCAACCTTGTGCAGCGTCTCGTCGGACGCGTCGGAGCCCATCTCGGCGAAGCTCGTGGGAAGCCCCATCTCGCCGATGAACGTCTGCAGGCGATTGATGCCCTCGAGCGCTACCGTAAGGTCGTCTTTGCCCTTGGCGTCGACGTCCCACACCTCGCGCGCCCAGCGGGCGAACTGCGCGGGCGCCTCGGGGGCCAGGTGGCGGTAGAGCGCAGGGTGGATGACCGCGAGGCCCATTCCGTGGTTGGTGTGGGTGTACGCGCCGTACTGGTGCTGGATCATGTGCGCCTGGAAGTCCGTTGACTTGCCGATCTTGAGCACGCCGTTCTCGGCCATGGCGGAGTCGTATACGAGCTCGCTTCTGGCATCGAGGTTCTGGTCGTCGTCCGCGATGATCCGCATGTTGCGGATGGCGTTACGCTGGATGGCGAGGTTGATGTCGTCGGTGACGTTGCGTCCGCGCGGGCTTCCGAAATAGCTTTCCATGCAGTGCGAGAGCGTGTCGAATGCGCCGCTCATGAACTGCGCGTGCGGTACGGTGAGCGTGAGCGCCGGGTCGAGCGCCGCCCACATGGGTATCGCCCCCAGATAGGCGCCCTTCACGTGCGTCTCCTCGTTGGTGATGACGGCGCCGTTGTTCTGCTCGGCGCCCGTGCCGGAGAGCGTCACGATGCAGCCCATGGGGATGAACGAGCTCGGCATCTTGCCGTCGACGTGCTCGAACGTCTCGATGTCCTCGTCAAGCATCGCCTGCGCGGAGACCACCTTGCAGCAGTCGAAGACCGACCCGCCGCCGACGGCGAGAATGAAGTCGACCTGCTCCTCGCGTGCGAGCGCGGCGCCTTCCTGGCACTTCTCGTAGGTCGGGTTGGGCATGATGCCGCCGAAGTCCACCACGCGCTTGCCCGCGCTCGTGAGCTTATCGACCACGTGGCCGTAGACGCCGGTTCGTTTGACCGAACCTCCGCCGTAGGCGAGCATCACTGTCCTGCCCATGGCACCCATCTCGGCGTCGAGTGCCTGGTCCATGGCCCCCTCGCCGAAGTAATTCCTGACCGGGTAGCCGTACGTGAATGAGTTCATGGCAATTCCTCCTAGTAAGTTATCAGTGCGGACTGACCGCTCGTCTACACGTTGCGCACGAGCCCGGACAGCCATTCGATTGTGGCGGGGTCGTGGTGGTCGAAGAACGCGCTGCGCCCGGTGTCGAGCGCGGCGATGGCGACCATCTCGTCGTCGCCCAGCGCGAAGTCGAAGACGTCGAAGTTCTGCTCCATGCGATCGCGGTGCGTGCTCTTAGGGATGCAGACCACACCGCGCTGCAGCAGCCAGCGCAACACGACCTGGGTGACCGTCTTGCCGTGCGCCTCGCCGATGCGAGCGAGGACCTCGTTGCGGAAGAGGTCGTTTCTGCCCTCCGCAAAGGGCGCCCAGCCCTCCATGGCTACCTCCTTGCCGACCATGTACTCCTGCGCCTCGCGCTGCTGGAAGAACACGTTGCACTCGACTTGGTTCACGGCGGGGGCGATGCGGTTGAACGAGATGAGGTTTGCGAGATGATCAGGGTAGAAGTTAGCTGTGCCTATGGCGCGGATAACGCCCTGCTCGTAGAGTTCCTCCATGGCGCGCCACGCGCCGAAGACGTCGCCGAACGGCTGGTGGATGAGGTAGAGGTCGACGTAGTCGAGCCCCAGCCGCTTGAGCGATGCGTCGAAGCCGCGCTTGGCCCCCTCGTAGCTCGCATCCGACATCCACAGCTTAGTCGTCACGAACACCTCGTCGCGCGGCAGGCCGCTCGCGCGAACGGCGGCCCCGACCGCCTCTTCGTTGCCGTAGCTCGCGGCCGTGTCGAGCAGCCGGTAGCCGACCGAGAGCGCGTCCTCCACAGCGCGCTGGCATTCCGCGGCGTCCGGGATCTGGTACACGCCGAAGCCGAGCTGCGGCATCCTGACGCCGTTGTTCAAGGTGATGTAGTCCATGGTGCCTTCCTTTCTCGCAACTTGACGTATCCACCATACGAGGGGCGCCGCGCCGGCGGAAGTTTTCGTTGGTGAGGGTTCTATAACGCTGGGGTGCGCACGGGGCCATAACTCGCGGGTTCTAGGCGTCACCTCAAAGAGATCGGCGCCGAGCTCGTCGGCGATGGCCTGAGCTACGACAGCGGTGTGGCCCTGTGCCGAGTGGTAGGCCACGAGGACGTTGCCGTCTGCAGCGGGCTCTGCGGCGGGCTCGTCCTCGACAGCCGACTGGTCCTCGGCGGCGGCTTGGTTGGTCCGTTATCGTCTGAGCGCTACACCTGCGCGTCGAAATCGGGGCGTATGGCCAGGTAACCCGCGAGTGCTTCCTCAGTGGCGGTGTAGTAGGTCATGGTCCCGTCGAGCTTGGCAATCTCAGCCATCTCGTCTTCGGTGAGGGAGAAGTCGAAGATGTTCGCGTTGTCGGCGATGTGGGCGGGGTTCTTGGAGCCGGGGATTATGGAGGTGCCCATCTGCACGTGCCAGCGCAGGATCACCTGGGCCGGGGTCTTGCCGTACTTCTCGGCGAGAGCGACGAAGACGGGCTCCTCCAGAAGACCTTTGTCGCCGTGGCCGAGCGGGTACCACGCCTCGATCACCGTGCCGTACGGCGCGAGGTAGGCGCGCAGGTCGCACTGGGCGTGATAGGGGTGGCACTCAACGGTCACGAGCTGCGGCTTGATGTCGGCGACCTCGATGACCTCGGCAATCTTGTCTTGCGGGAAGTTGGAGAGGCCGAGGGCGCGCACCTTGCCCGCGCGGTACGCCTCCTCCATCGTGCGCCACGCGGCCAGGTAGTCGCCTATCGGCTGGTGCAGGATGAGCATGTCGACGTAGCCGAGCCCCAGGCGCTGGAGCGTGGCATCCACCGCCGGCATGCCCACGTCGTAGACGCTCGGCCAGAGCTTGGTGGAGACGAAGATCTTGTCGCGCGCGATGCCGCTCTTGGCGATGGCACGGCCCACGGCGCGCTCGTTCATGTAGGCGTTGGCGGTGTCGATGTGCTCGTAGCCAGCCGCGAGCGCGGCGGTTGCGGCCGCCTCGGCCTCGGCCGAGGCCATGAGGAAGGTGCCCAAACCCTCGATGGGCATCTCTACGTCGTTGTTGAGCTTCAGATACTCCATGGTCTCCTCCTTAATGGCGACTTTTCGAATACAAGGCTACGGCGTTTACTGACGTGCGAGAAGTCCACGTTGGAATGATGGATATAACCATGGGGTATATACGGCACACAATGCGTGACAGGAGGATCGATGTACAACCCACAGCTTGACACTTTCATCCGCGTGGCGGAGGCGGGCAGCTTCTCCAAAGCGGCACAAGAGTCCTTCATCACGCCCACGGCCGTCATCAAGCAGATGAACCTGCTGGAGTCGCGGCTAGGCCTTACGCTGTTCCACCGATCGCATCAGGGGCTTTCGCTTACGCGAGCAGGCAGGTCGCTGCTCGCCGACGCCCGCCATATCGTGCAGTACTCTCAAGAATCAATCGCACGCGCCCGCGTCGCCGAGCGTGGAGAGAAGCGCATCATCCGCGTGGGAGTGTCGCTCATGACGCCCAGCACGCCGCTCACGAAGCTGTGGCCGAAGGTGAAGGAACGTTGCCCTGGCATGAGCCTTCAGGTGGTCACGTTTGAAAACACACCCTCGGCGGCGCGCGGTTTGGCGAACCTCGGGCAAGACATGGATATCGTGGTGGGGATTTTCGACGATGCCTTTCTTAAAGAGCGCGGGTGCCTGGGCCTCGAGCTTTCGCGCGAGCCGCTCTGGTGCGCCGTTCCCGTCGACAGCGAACTCGCCAAACGCGACATCGTCACATTCGACGACCTCCACAATCACAGTCTTATGCTTATACGCCGGGGCTGGAACGCCGAAATCGATCGCGTGCGCGACGAGATACTCTTGCATCATCCTCAAATCGCGCTCGTAGACTTCCCGCAATATCGGGCGGAGGTGTTCAATCGCGGCGCGAACGAGGACCTTGCACTTGCGACGCTGCCGTTGTGGGCCAACGTCCACCCCATGCTTAAAACCGTCCCTACCGATTGGGACTGTCTCGTGTCTTACGGGCTGCTTCATTCGCCGCACCCCGCCGACCATGTGCGGGAGCTCCTCGATGCGGTGTCTGCCGTGCTCGAGGCAGAGCATCGATAGGCAATCGCGAACAGATGCGCTTATGCCTATGGGAATAACGGGAATAACAGCCTCCGGAACCTCTGGTTCGGAGGCTTTCTTTTTCGTTCTGCTCGGAAAGAGCCCCTTGCCAAAGCCCCTTGAGCATCGGGCGGCATTATTGAGCGTGGGCGTTATTGTAGGTATCTTTGATCTCTTCCGGCAAATTGTCGGGAATCAGCGCCTTCACTCTATCCTCGTTGCCATCTTGGATCGCCTGCTCGTAGTACCAGCATTTGAACTTCAACATGTCCAGCGCGCGGTTCATCTTCGCAATCTCCGACTCCATGTGGGCCTTTCGCTCCTCGAACATGGCCTTGCGCTTGGGATATGTCGATGGGCCCTCCGCACACCATTCCATGAACAGCCGGATGTCCTTGATCTCCATCCCAGCCTTCTTCAGGCATTCGATGACCCGAAGCGCCTCGAGTTCCGTATCGCCGAATCGGCGAATGCCGGACGTCCGCTCCAGCCCCGGGAACAATCCCTGCTTATCGTAATAACGCAGCGTGGAAACGGGCAGACCGAACATCTCCGCCACCAGTCCGATTGTGTACATGGTCCCTCCGGACAAATCTCGAATTAACTCCTTGACCTAAAGTTAGGTTTAGGTATTACCTTTATTTTCGTCAATACAAATCGGGAGCGCAAGGGATTTTCGCCAAAGGCGCACGCTTGCCGGAACGGTATTCGCCGGCGGCTTGAACGGCGTGGGCGAAATCGGCGGGCATCTCGCTCTTGAGCAGGCGCGACGAATGGGCACAGGAGTCTAGGCGCGGCTTAGCTGGACGGAAGCAGTTTTGCACTCAAAACCATCGACAGGAGGAAATCGATCATGGCAATTAAACAAACGGCAGGCAGAGATGTCCTGGGGGACTTTGCCCCCAAATTTGCACAGCTCAATGACGATGTGCTGTTCGGCGAGGTGTGGAGCCGAGAAGACGGGCTTTCCCTTCGAGATCGCAGCGTGGTGACGGTTGTGGCCCTGATGGCGCAGGGACTGACGGACTCCTCGTTCCAATACCATCTGATGTCCGCAAAGAACAATGGCGTGACCAGGACGGAGATAGCAGAAATCCTTACGCACGCGGCGTTTTACGCAGGCTGGCCCAAGGCATGGGCGGCCTTTCGCATGGCGAAGGAGGTCTGGGCGGACGAATACGCTGCCGACGCAAAGGCGCAGCACCAAAACGAGATGGCGTTTCCCATCGGTGCCCCCAACGACGCATTTGCGAAGTACTTTATCGGTCAAAGCTACCTCTCACCCCTTTCCACCGAGCAAGTCGGCGTTTACAACGTGACGTTTGAGCCCGGCTGCCGCAACAACTGGCACACCCATCACGCCAAAAGCGGCGGCGGGCAGATCCTCGTCTGCGTGGCTGGCCGAGGGTTTTACCAGGAATGGGGCAAACCGGCACAGGAGCTGTGCCCCGGCGATGTAGTAAATATTCCCGCAGGCGTAAAGCACTGGCACGGTGCGGCGCCCGACAGCTGGTTCTCCCATCTCGCGGTGGAGGTTCCGGGCGAGGAGGCCTCCAACGAGTGGTTGGAGCCCGTGGACGACGAGCAATACCTTAAAGCGACTGACAAGGAGGTTTAGGTATGGAACAGTTGAATCTGACGCAGGAATGGGACAAAGTATTCCCCAAAAGCGACAAGGTTGAGCACAGCAAGGCGACCTTCCATAACTGATACGGCATCACGCTGGTGGCTGACGTCTACGTGCCTAAGAACGCGGAAGGCAAGCTGCCCGCCATCGCCGTCAGCGGCCCTTTTGGCGCGGTGAAGGAGCAGTCCTCCGGTCTGTACGCGCAGAAAATGGCGGAGCTGGGCTTTTTTGCAATTGCCTTTGACCCGTCCTATACCGGCGAGAGCGGCGGCACGCCCCGCTATGTAGCATCGCCGGACATCAACACCGAGGACTTCTGCGCAGCGGTGGATTTCCTCTCTGTGCAGGAAAGTGTCGACCCGGAGCGTATCGGCATCATCGGTATCTGCGGTTGGGGTGGCATGGCGATTAACGCCGCGGCCATCGATACCCGTATCAAGGCCACTGCTGCTATGACCATGTACGACATGGCCCGCGTGACCGCAAACGGCTATTTTGACGCCGAGGATTCCGAGCAGGCACGCTTTGATAAGCGGAAAGCGCTGAACGCGCAGCGCATCGAGGACTATAAAAACGGCAATTATGCGCTGGCGGGCGGCGTGGTCGATCCACTACCGGAGGATGCGCCGCAGTTCGTGAGGGACTATTACGCCTACTACAAGACTCCGCGTGGTTACCATCCCCGCAGCCTGAACTCCAACGGCGGCTGGAATATGACGTCCTCGCTGCCGTTTTTGAATATGCCGATTTTGCAATACAGCAGCGAAATTCGCTCTGCGGTACTGCTGGTGCATGGCGAGAAGGCGCACTCCCGCTATTTCAGCGAAACTGCGTACGGCAAGCTGACGGGGGACAACAAGGAATTGCTCATTATCCCTGGTGCCAGCCACACCGACCTTTACGATCAGATGGACATCATTCCGTTTGGAAAGCTGAAGGCATTCTTTGAGGAGTATCTGAAATAAGGTGTGCCTTGATTTAATGCCAAGTCTCCAGCAACGATTCTTCTAAAGAGTGGGAGTAGCTGAAACGAGGCGATTGAATAACTCCATACGTTTAGGTTAAAACAAACTAATATGCCGCGCGCCTGCGGCATGAAGGAGGGAGATTTCTATGAACATCGTTGTATTGAGCGGCAGCCCGCGCAAGGGCGCCAATACCGACACCATGGTCGAGGCGTTTGCCGAGACCGCGCGCGAGGTCGGCCATACGGTCGAGGTCATCCGCGTTGCCGGCAAAAAGATCGCTGGTTGCCTGGGATGCCAGTACTGCTTCGCCCATGAGGGCACCTGTGTGCAGAAGGATGACATGGCCGATGTGATCGAGTCGCTGAAAGGCGCCGACATGGTCGTCTTCGCCTCGCCTATCTACTGGTTCGATATCACTGCGCAGGAGAAGGCCGCCATCGACCGCCTGTACGCCTTCGGTGCTACGGGCTTCCCGTTCACCAAGACGGCCCTTTTGCTCGATAGCCACAGCGAGGGCGTCTATGATGCGGCGATCGCTATGTACAAGTCGACCTGCGCGTACTGCAAGTGGGGGGACCAGGGCATTGTCACCATCAGCGGTATGACCGAGCGCGACAGCATGGCCTCCTCGCCCAAGTTGGAAGGGGTGCGAGAGCTCGCTCGCAAGCTCGCCTAAGGGCAAGAAGAACGCATGGCAATCAGCGTTGGTGGAAAATGCTTGCTATCCTTACCAAGAGGAATGCTGATTGCCATGCGTTGATGCTTCCGCGGACAATTCCGGCGTGCTAAAACGCCTTCTCGTTCAAGAATTCCCTGAACGCGGGAATGTCAAAGCCAACGAGACCACGCCCGCGCTCTCCAATGACGCCGTCCTCCAGGAGGCGGCGTTTGTATTGGCTTGCGTAGTTGCTGGCGACGCCCATGCGTTTGGCTATCTCCGAGACCCTGCTGGGGCCAGAATCGGGCAGCATCGCGAGCAAAAACTCAATGTCTTTATCGGAAAGCTTCCGATAGGTTGTTTCGAGAATTCGATCGCGCAGCTCCATGCGGGCAAGCAGAGAACCCTGCTGTACATCAGGTGCACTGATTTTGGGCGAGTTCTCCGAAACATCCCATGTGCGATATCCGACGAGCTGCATCATATAGGGAAATCCGTCGACGGCCTTCACGGCATCCTCGAGCGCTTCTGGCGTGATTGAGCGGCCTCCGGCCTCAACGGTTTTGCGGAATGCGTTTGCAATTTCAACGTCAGTGATTCGTCCCAACTGATGATATTGGGAACGCCTGAGAAACGAGACGGAATCGTTACGCAGCAACGCCGATACTTTGTAGGGCAGTCCTGCCATGAGTAGGGCAACTTTTTTACCTTCGCGTACAAAGTGCTGGTAAACAGAGGCAAATTGAAGCATTTCTTCGAGATCGACGGTGACTTCATCGATGGTGATGAGAAGTCCGATGTCATGTTTTTCGAGTTGCTTAAAGACGCCATTCATGCGCGTGCGCCAGTTGCCCTGAGCCTCTTGAGCATATGTCCAATCGATGCCTACTGGGCCAATTTGAACACCGTTTATGCGCGCGTGAGGCTGTGAGAGGTAGCTATCTGCGGCTTCTTTGGTTCGCTCGATAATATCTTCGAGCATGCCTGGCATGGCGGAGACATTTGCTGCGATCCAGTCGTGTTCAAGCGCCGTTTCTGAAAGGAGCGAGAGAAGCGCCGTCTTGCCCGTTCCCCTTGCGCCAGTAAAAATGGTCGACAGGTTGGGATCTCCCGGGCCGTTGATAAAGCCACGGTTGATGTCACGCAGGATATGCTCGCGACCCGCTAGAAAGGGAGGGACGCTTCCAAATGTTGGGGTAAAGGGGTTCTTGCTGTACTCCATGGTAGCTCCTTTGCAAGTTTTGCTAATTTTTGCAACTTTTGCCAACTTTTGCTAACTTTTGCAAGTTTTGCTAACGGCTTAACATGCCTTGTGCCGTGGGGTTGCAGGAGTGAAAAACGGGGATTCCTATTATTCCGACTACGTTGCAGCGAGCGGGGCCCGGAGCGCAATGCCGTTGCGTTCCGGGCCTCGTCGCTTTGCGAAGTATCTAACGATCTCGTTGCCGTGGTACCTAGTCAAACAGACTCGGCATGTCGTTTTCTTTCATGAGGGCACCGGCGGAGGGGAGGCTCTGCGCGGTGAACTTCTCGGCTGAGACGCCGGCGCCAAGAATCTCCTCGGTCGTGCCGACGGTGGTGACCGAGCGGCCCTTCTTGGCCGTAAAGGCCTGGACGCCCTGCGTGTTGGTGGTCGTCTTGGTCTTGAGCAGCGACGTGTTGAAGTTCATCAGGCGATAGTCGCTCGAGACCAGCGCGATGTCGCGATCTTCCTTGAGCACCTGGGCATACAGCAGCTTGCTGCCACCGTAGATGGCGTTCTTGAGGCGCTTGCGGTTGGTCTTGGTGACGTATCCAGAAAGCGCGACGCGCACTACGCGGCCGTTCTCAAAGACGAACAGCACGTCGGCTTTGTAGTCCTCGGGGTCGATGACCCAGATGACACTCTCGTCGGGTTCCATCTCGAGGTCGGTGGGCAGGTACGAGCCCAGCTGTGCCGACTTGGTATCCTCAAACGCCGCGACTTTGCACTTATAAACCTGGCTCTTGTTGGTAAACACGAGCAGCTCGTGCGTATTGGAGGACGGGAACTCGATAAAGGGTTTGTCGCCGTCCTTGTACTTGAGCGTGGTCGCCTTCTTGAGTACGCGGTCCGTCATCTTCTTAAGGTAGCCATCGCGCGAAAGCATGATGGTAACCGGATATTCCTCGACCTCGGGCTCCAGGCTTACCTCAATAACCTCGTGGGGCTCAATCCTGCCCGTGCGGCGCGGCATCACGTACTTCTTGTTGACCGCGGCCAGCTCGTCGCTGATGACCTTCTTGATGTTCTCCTCGCTGGAGAGGATCTCCTCAAGCTCGGCAATCTCGCCCTCAAGCTTAGCAATGTCCTTGGTGCGGTTGAGGATGTACTCCTCGTTGATGTTGCGGAGCTTGAGCTCGGCAACAAACTCGGCCTGGGTCTCGTCGATGTCGAAGCCGCGCATAAGGTTGGGCACGACCTCGGCCTCGAGCTTGGTGCCACGGATGATGGCGATCGCCTTGTCGATGTCGAGCAAAATCGCCTCGAGGCCGTGCAGCAAGTGCAGACGCTCGGACTTTTTGCCCAGGTCAAAGTTAATGCGGCGACGCGTGGACTCAATACGCCACTTGACCCACTCGTGCAGAATCTGGCGCACGCCCATAACACGGGGATAGCCGTCGACCAGTACGTTAAAGTTGCACGAGAACGAATCCTGCAGCGTGGTCGAGCGATAGAGCTTGGCCATGAGCTTGTCGGGGTCGACACCGCGCTTAAGGTCGATGGCGATGCGCAGACCCGAGAGGTCGGTCTCATCGCGGATGTCAGCGATTTCCTTGACCTTGCCCTCTTTGGAGAGTTTGACGATGCGCTCGATGATGACATCGGTCTTGGTGGTGTAGGGGATCTCGTACACCTCGATGATGCGCTCTTCGGGAATCCAGCGCCAGCGGGAGCGGATCTGGAAGCTGCCAAGGCCGGTCTCGATAATCTTTTCCATCTCCTCGCGGCGGTAGATAATTTCACCGCCGGTCGAGAAGTCGGGCATGGGCATGTACTCGAGCAGGTCGCAGTCGGGATCCTGCAGGTAGTGCATCGTGGCGGTGCAGACCTCGTTGAGGTTGAAACCGCAGATGTCGGACGCCATGGCGACGCCGATGCCCTTGTTGGCCGAGACAAGGATATTGGGGAACGTGGTGGGCAGCAGGCGCGGCTCCTTCATGGCACCGTCGTAGCTGTCAATAAAGTCCACCGGGTCCTTGTCGATGTCCTTGAAGATCTCGGCGCTGATGGGGGAGAGCTTGGCCTCGGTATAACGCGAGGCGGCGTAGCTCAGGTCGCCCGAATAGTACTTGCCAAAGTTGCCCTTCGACTCCACGAAGGGGGCAAGCAGCGCTTCGTTGCCCGTCGCCAGGCGCACCATCGTCTCGTAGATCGCGGCGTCGCCGTGCGGGTTGAGCTTCATGGTCTGGCCCACGATGTTGGCGCTCTTCTGGCGCTCGCCCTTGAGCAGACCCATTTTGTACATGGTGTAGAGCAGCTTGCGGTGCGAGGGCTTAAAGCCGTCGATCTCGGGGAACGCACGCGAGACGTTGACGCTCATGGCGTAGGGCATGTAGTTGACCTCGAGCGTCTGTGTGATCGGCTGATCGGTGACCTCGGAGTGCAGGCCGATGACGTTCTCGGCGTTGACCTGCTTTTTCTTTGGCTGGGTTTTCGTCTTCTTCTTTGCCACGATTTCCTCTTGAACTTCTTATGGGCCGTCGTTATCGATTTGCTGCTACTGCAGGTCCAGCTGGTCCAGGTATTCCTTGCCGTGTTCGGAGATATGGCGCTTGCGGCCTGCCTCGTCGTTGCCCAGCAAAAGGTTGAACATGGTCTCCATCTTGGTGACGTCCTCGGGCTCCACCTTGATCAGACGGCGCGTCTCGGGGTTCATGGTGGTGAGCCACATCATGTCCGGGTCGTTCTCACCAAGACCCTTGGAGCGGTTGATGGAGCATTTCTGGTCGCCGATCTCCTTAAGAATGCCGTTCTTCTCGAGCTCGGTGTAGGCAAAGTAGGTCTTCTCTTTGCAGTTGATCTCGTAGAGCGGCGACTCGGCGATATAGACGTAGCCCTCGTCGATAAGCGTGGGCACCAGACGATAGAGCATGGTGAGCACAAGCGTGCGGATGTGATAGCCGTCGACGTCGGCGTCCGTACAGATGATGACCTTGTTCCAGTTGAGGTTGTCCAGGTCAAAGGCACCAAGGTTCTTGATGCGCTTGTCTTTGATCTCCACGCCGCAGCCCAGCACGCGCATGAGGTCCATGATGATGTCGGACTTAAAGATGCGCGGGTAGTCCTCTTTCAGGCAGTTGAGGATCTTACCGCGGACGGGCATAACGCCTTGGAACTCGGCATCGCGCGAGGTGCGAATGGCGCCTGCTGCCGAGTCGCCCTCTACGATGTAGATCTCGCGACGGTTCTTGTCCTTGGAGCGGCAGTCGATGAACTTCTGCACGCGGTTGGCCATGTCGGTCTTCTGCTGCAGGTTGGTCTTGATGCTTTGACGCGTCTTCTCGGCGTTCTCGCGCGAACGCTTGTTGATGAGCACCTGCTCCATGATCTTGTTGGCGGCGTCTTTGTTCTCGATCAGGTAGGTCGAGAGGCGTTCCTTAAAGAAGGCCGTCATGGCCTGCTGGATAAAGCGGTTGTTGATGGCCTTCTTAGTCTGGTTTTCATAGGACGTTTGGGTGGAGAAACAGTTGGTCACCAGCACCAGGCAGTCCTGGACGTCCTGCCATTTGATGCCGCTCTCGTTTTTGTTGTACTTGCCCTGTTGCTTAATGTAAGCATCGATGGCACTGGTCAGAGCGCTGCGGGCGGCCTTCTCGGGCGAGCCGCCATTCTCGAGCCACGATGAGTTGTGGTAGTACTCCTGCATCATGAAGGTGCGCGAGAAGCACATGCACGCGGTAATCTTCACGTTGTAGTCGGGCAGGTCCTCGCGGTCGCGACCTCGACGGTCGGCCTCGATAAAGAAAGGCTCGGTAAGGTAGTCGGTACCGACCTTCTCGAGCACGTAGTCTTCGATGCCCTTGGGATAGCAAAAATCCTCTTCGGAAAACTCGCCATCGTCGCCCTCGATGCGCAGGCGGAAGGTCACGTTGGCGTTGACCACGGCCTGGCGGCGCATGGTCTCGCGATACCAGTCGTGGGGAATGCTGATCGAGGTAAAGACCTCAAGATCGGGGCGCCACTTGATGGTGGTGCCGGTGCGGTTCTCGTCGCTGGGCTCAATCTCGAGTGCCTTCTTCTTGGCGCCGACAACCTTGCCCTTCTTAAAGTGCAGGGAGTACTTGTTGCCATCGCGCCAAACCGTGACGTCCATGTACTCGGAGGCGTACTGGGTCGCGCACGAGCCCAGGCCGTTGGTACCGAGCGAGAAGTCGTAGTCGCCGCCCTGGTTGTTATTGTATTTGCCGCCGGCGTAGAGCTCGCAAAAGACGAGCTCCCAGTTAAAGCGCTTCTCGGAGGGGTTCCAGTCGAGCGGGCAGCCACGGCCATTGTCCTCTACCTGGATAGAGCCATCGCGAAAGGCGGTAAGGGTGATGAGCTTGCCGTAGCCCTGGCGCGCCTCGTCAACGGCGTTGGACAGGATCTCGAAGGCAGCATGCGCGCAGCCGTCGAGTCCGTCCGAGCCAAAGATGACGGCGGGGCGCAGGCGTACGCGCTCCTCGTCCTTGAGCTGGCGGATACTGTCGTTACCATAGTTTGCGGTGTTTTTTGCCATACTCGCTCTCTCGGTGCTCCTTTGCTGCGTTTAAGTCATATAGATAGTCAAGGTAGCATAGCCCAGCCCACAGACGATTCCACCCAACACGAAATCCATCGAACAATAGTTCGAACTTAGGCTGAAAAGAGCTCACTCGGACAAAACCGAGTCGGTTTTGTCCGAGTAAGTTTGAAGACGGCCGAATGTGTCTTGCTGCGTTTGCGGTTGGATACGTTGTCGAAGACGTGTCGTGCGGATTGTTGGCGAAAAGACGCCGTGCCAAGCTCGAGGCAGAACTCGACTCCACTGACGATATCTAATGCGTATGGGCTGGCTCTGGGTATCCAGAACCAGCCCATTTTGATGTTCGATGAGCCGAGTCGGCGCCTCTCACAAAAGTAACTAGGAGCTAGCGAGGCCTATCCGAATTGGCCTCATTGGCGGTGTCGATCTCGAGCGCCGTGCGGCGGGCACTGTAGGCGACGAGGCCGGCGCCTGCCGCGGCGAGTGCTGCTGCGGCTGCCGTAAGGGGAGCGTTGATGTCGCCCGTGCCCGCAAGCGCGCCCGCTTTTCCGGAGCGCTTGTTATTGCCGTGGTCCTTGCCACTGCCGGAGCTGCTTCCGCCGGAGCCGCCGCTCTCGTCAGTACCGCCGCCACTCGAGCCGCCATCGCCGTCTGCTGTCATCGGGGCGTCGTGAAGTCCTGCCGTATCCGCGCTGTCGCATACGCCGACCTGAACCTCCGAGCGTACGCATGCCACGTCGGGCACATGGAGCTCGTGCAGTACGGCGCCCAGCGCCGAGTTTGCGCCCGGTCGAATTTCCTCGAGCGTCACGGGATCGAGCGCCACCAGATTACGCGCCTTCGCATACAGCGTTACGCGTTTGCCCACCTCGTCGCCCCAGCTCTCCGGGATGGCGAAGCTCATGCGGAACTGTGCCGTGCAACCCGGTGCCAGCACGGCGTTACCGTTGTCGGCTACCAGTGGGTGCGTTGCAAAACGTGTGCCCAGCGTCTCGAGCGCGTACTTCACGTGTGCCATGTCGTTGGCCGAAGCGTCCTCGGCAAGCTCCGGATCGTAGATCGAAGCCATACGTGCATTCACTCCGAATCCGATGGATGCGCTGGAGAACGGCTGGCTGGAGCCCTCTCGGTACAGATCGATCGTGCCGGCGGTCAGCAAGGTGTTGCCGTCGTTTCGCACCGTGACCATAAAGGATTCGCTTGCTGCTCCGGGCACCACCGCGCCCGAGGTAGCGACCGCGCCCGTTGGAGTGGCACACGCCACCAAGGGCACTTCGATGCCGTGCAGCTCTGCCTCGCTCTTCTCCGCGCTCACAATGTGCGTGGCGAGCGCGGAGAGCATGCCTCCCGACGTCAAAAATGTTGTTATCTGATCGACAGGATGGTCCAGCTCGCACATCACGAACGGCTCCGTGAACAGATCGCCTGCCAAGGTGCTGGCGAAGATGCGGAAGTGCTTGCCCATCTCTGCTACCGGGTTGCCTTCTTCGTCGTAGGTCTGTCCCACCTTGCCATCGGTGTTCTCTACATAGAGCACGCACCTGCCGTTGTTGCTTACGCTAAACGATGCCGGGCCACAGCCTGCGGCACCCACAGGCTGCGTTGCAAATGCCGATGCGCCTCGCGTCCAAGTAATATGCTGCAGTTGCTCGTTGACAGTTGCCAAAAAGCCCGAATGTTGTGGCCACGGCACCGCGTGGGGTACTGTGGCATCTGGTGGCATAACGCCCCAACCCGCGATGGACTGGCCGATCACGGCATACGATGCGCAGCCACAACCGTTTGCAGTTTCGTATGCAACGGGCACCACCATTTTGCCGTTGATATTCTCGGGTACGCCCAGCTCGATGCTCGACGGCGCTTGCGGAAAGCGGAGGACCTGACGGAACGTGAGGCTGTCGCCCGAAACGTCCGACCACAGGGTGAAGCACTCCAGCGCAACCTCTGCCTCATTGCCCAGCGCCTTTTCTGCGGTGGTTCCGCGGCGGTGGAGGTAGGCGCCCGACAGGCGCCCGTTGACAAGTGTCTTGCCCACCGTGATGCGTGGGCACTGCAGGCAATGGTAGCCATCCTCCTGAAGGCGGCCGCGCGAGATGCTGCGCCACGACGTGTGCGATACCACGCGAACTCCGTCGTTGCTTATGCGCAGGCGCACAACGGACAGTATGCCGGCTGTGCTTGCCATATCGAAAAGGGTGTCGTCGCCGGCGGGGCGCTCGCCCGAGACCAGCAGCACGTAGGCGTCCTGGTTTCCTCTTCCGTCCGTATATTCCACTACGTCGAAGTCGTAATCGTATATGCTGTCGCGCTCCACGTCGCCCTCGCCAAACCCAAGGGGAAAGTCCACAGGCGTGGGAGCGGACCACGTTCCGTTTGCCTTTGTGTGTACCACCAGGCGCGAGCGACCATTGTCGCCGTAGCGCACCGAGGCGATACGGAACAGGCATTCTACGCCGGCAATCATTGCCAGCTTCATGTGGGCTTCGCTGAGCACGCCAGCAAACAGCACGTTGTCGCTCGAGGGCTTGATGCCGCCACGCTCGTCCTCCGACACGCCGGCAGAATCGGCGTTCGGGTCGGCAGCGGTGTTCGTTGCCTGACCGATGTAGGTGTACTCATACATCGGCGCGGCGTTTTCGTCGTTCTCCATCAGCACGTGGACGAAATGCTCGATCTGTCCCGTGTCGTCGCTTTCTGCATCCGCCTCGAGCTCAATGCGCGTGACCGCTTGATCCCAATCGCGCACGACAGGCGCGGCGTTTACGGCAGTGGCCTTAACCTCGGCGCGTGCGAGCAGTTCGGCGTTGGTGACGATGGTGGCCGATGCGATAAATTGCGGCACGCCGCCCGCCTCAATGTTGCCGGCCGAGCCGAAGCAGGCATCCAGCGTATAAGGCGTATCTCCATCCAATGCGAGCTCAGAGCGCTGGAGCCCATACTGGTCGCCATTGTTCACCGACATATTCCACGAATCGATGAGTGTGGGCCACGACCCCGACCAAGCCTTGGTGGTCCACTTGAACATTACGAACTGGAGTATCACGTCGACATCGACGTCTGCACCTACACGCAGCCGCGGAAGCTGGTGTCCATCTGCCTTTTCGTACCCAATGAACAGCGTGAGGGATGCGGCGCCGCGCACGGCAGACGAAGCGACGCCTGCAACGCCGGCGCCAAAGGTGACGGCAAGCCCGATCTGGATGGTGAACGAGCCCGACGTGTTTGAATAGTCGAGCGAAATGTTTTTAAAAAACGCCGCGCCGCTGCCGTGCGTGTGGGCACCCACGGCGAGCGCCAGTTTTGCCAGCACCCAGGGGTTGACGTTTAGGAAAAATGGCACCGGTCCTAGGGTAAACTGCTCGGTCCAATTGAGGTCGGTTCTTACCTGGAAGAGGGCCTTAATATTGCCGTATGCGGGGTCGTTGTTGTTACCCCAGGTTTTGCCCACCCAATCGTAGGCGAGCGAGCCGTACAGCTGTGTGGCGATATCCATCGTGAACAGCGGCGTGCAATGGTGGCGAAGGAGCTTGGTGTTTCTTGGATCGGTGCCCGAACCGGCACTCATCCTCTTGTACTGATTCCACTTCCCCTCCATCTCGTCGAGGTAGCGGTTTGCCTGCTTGGCGCCCGACTCGCGCGGCGATTTCTTCCAGTATTCCGGATCAGGGTTGCCCGAATCGTTCATATAGCTAGCTGGTTTGTACCCTCCGCCAAACAGCACGTATCCAGCAAACGAGAAATCGAACAGAATGGGAAATGTGGGCATCCAGCACGTGAACTTATTGCCGCCGATACCGGGAAACGCCGCGGGGAAATCAAACGGAGTGATCTCTTGGTCCATGGTGGTGGGAATGATGGTGGTCGAGCCCGATTCCGCCTTTGCGGCCGGCGCGGTGACAACGGCCATAGGGGATGAGAGCGTGTAGGTTTTGCCCTGGTAGTCGAGCATAAAGCGCAGCTTGCACCCTTCCTCCAGAAGGCCCGAAGCTGCATCGAGGAACGTGTCTTCGAGCGTGAACGTCGCCAGATTATCCGCGCCCGATGCGCTGGCCTTGATCTGGCCGATCTGCGTGACGGTTTCGGTTGAGCTGCCCGCAGAGGGCATCACTTTATTGATATGCAACGTTGCCTGCCCGCCCTGCGGCAGATGAGCCTGCACGGTAAAAGCGTGCGTGTCGGGCTGGTCGTTTGCTGCTTCGTCCGCTGGCATTGCCATAAACGTGGCGTCGGCGTACTGGATGTCCCATTCGTCGAACGTGAGCTGTCGAAAGTACGGCTCGCCATCGGAGAGCGGACGTGTGGGTGCGGCAATAGCGGTGCCGCCCTGGATACGCGCAAGGGGAATCTCGACATCGCGGTAGCCCGCCATGCTAATGGAGATGCCGCCGTTAAAGTCGTACGCGTCGAGAAGCGTTGTCTCGTCCACGTAGCCTTCTGAAAGAGGGGCGACCTCAAAGATGGCCGTGCCTTCGTCATCGGTCGTGGCGGTGAGCTGCTTGCCTGCGACATAGCGCGATATGAGCGTGACCTGGGCACCCGTGATGGGCGTATTCTTGTTGGCGACGTCGACCACGACCACACCGAACATGGTGCGCGAGAGAACGAGCACCCTGAAGGGGTCTTTTTCGTCGGCATGGGCTTCGGTGGGTGCGAACGGCAATATGAAGGCGTTTGCGCTTCCCGGCACGCGCGGCAACATAATGCTCGCCAGCGAGGACGCTCCGGCAACAAGTAACGAACGGCGATCAAGCATCTTTGGCTCCCATCCCGCAAACATCGGAGGAAATAATCCAATTTTGCGAGAAGGTGCCCCGTGGCGGTAGTGCCGTTCGATGGCCAAAATGTCCAATTTGAGTGCGCGAAAGCGTCAGGCCCCCGGAGCGCTTTCGATGCGCCGGGCAGTTTGGCCGCTAGCGCAACATGTGGGCAATCAGCTCGGCGCGAGTTCCGATACCAAGCTTGGCATACACTCCTGATAGGCGGTTTTTAACGGTGCCCGGCGATACTCCCATGTGGCGTGCGATTTCGGCGTTGGTCCATCCGCGGCAGGCAAGCATGGCCATGGTGAACTCCGTGGTCGTTAAATCGTCGGCTACGTCCTCGCCCGAATCGGGGTTGTGGATGCGCCGCCAGCCGTAGCTGAAGCGGTAAGTGATCTCGATGATGCGTGCGAAATCGTCAGGGTATTGCGATTTTAGGCATGCCTCGATGAGTCCCTGCAAAAGGCCGTGGTGTTCGCCGATGAGTTCGATAAGGCCGTCGGGACGCGCAATGTCCCAAGCGGCTCCGAAGTGCGTTTTTGCGGCGTCGATATCCTTGAGGCTCATGCATGCCATGGAAGCCGACAGGTGCAGGAACAGCTCCGAGATGGGATAGCTTCCCTGTTTCATGATCAGGGCGTTTTCCGCCATGCCCAGACTGCGGCCATATTCGCCGCGCAGGTACAGGGCATGCGCCATCACGTAGCTGGCGAACAGGCGCAGGCCTTCGGGCAGATGCGCCGCAAGCGGATAAAACTCTTCGGCGGAATACGGGGAAGGCAAGTGCAGCAGGACGCTCGCGGCCGAGGCGAACAGGATATGCGTGGCGTGGACGGCGGGCGATTCCTCGTCAGTTGGCGTATCGAGGATGCCAGCAAGGCACCGGCGGGCGTCGGCGATACGGTTGAGCGACAGACTGGCGTATCCGCAGATAAGGCATGCGGAATAGCGCAGCGCGGGATCGGTGGCGTCAAGATAGGGGCGCGCCGTCTTGGCGGCGAGGGTGGCCTGTCCGCGAAAGTACAGCGCTTCTGCCGTGGCAATGGCGCGCGAATCGGGGTCGGAAATGCCTGCAACCGCAGCGTCAATCTGCCCCGGCACAAAGGCAGTGCACATCAACGGCATGGGAATGCGCGGGTAGCCATTGCAGTCCATCTTCCATCTCCCATCAGGTGGCAACAATGCAGCAATTGTACTCCTGTTGCTCGGGACCCCTTTCGTTTTACTGTTCGGTTAACACTGCGGATCGTTTTGGAAGGCTTGCGAGCATGGTGGTCCCGTTCTCGGAACTTGCTTCGACCTCTACCGTGCCGCCGTGTAGGGCTGCAATCTCCCAAACAAGCGCTAGCCCGAGTCCTGCGCCGCCGTATGCTCTGCTGCGGGATTTGTCTAGACGAAAGAACGGCTGGAAGATGCTCTCTCGGTACTGCTTGGGTATTCCCGGGCCCTCATCTTTGACTCGCAGGAGCACGTGGCTGTTGCTGCCGCTGATGGAGACGTTGACAGTCGAGCCGGGACGGCTGTAACGGATGGCGTTTTCGACCAGGTTGAACACCAGCCGATAGAGGAGCGCATCGTTCCCGATTACTAAAGCGTCTCCAGCACAATTGAGGGCTATGCCCTTATTTTCGGCAAGCGGCGCAAGGTCGGTGAGGACCTCTTCGGACAAGGGACCAAGTTCAACATCGTCCCCGCAAGGAACGCTGCGGAGCTCACTCATCTCGAGCAATACCTTGGTCATTCGAGACATGCGCTCGGTTTGTTCTTGTAGCAGGCCGAGCAGCTCGGCTGTTTCGGGTTGCAGACCGGAGCGCTCGGAGATGAATAGTTCAATCTGTGCTTGCATAAGGGCGAGCGGGGTGCGCAGCTCGTGTGCGGCGTTGCCGGTAAACTGACGCTGTGCAGAGAACCCTTCGCCAAGACGGGCGATCATGTCGTTGAAAGAGGCGCTGCATCGTCGTAGCTCGGTGGGCACATCTTCACTGAGTCTGATTTCGCTTAGGTTGTCAGGCTGCACGCGCTCAACCTGGGCTGCAAAAGCTCGTAGCGGTTTGAGTGCACGGCCGCTCACAAAGTATGCCAGCACGCCGCCAAGGAGTGTGACTCCAGCCGTGATGTACCAAGCTGTCGTGCCAAAAGATTCCTGTGCGTCGTTTACGACGATCGTGACCTTGTCATCGGGGGTCGCTTTCGTTGGGTCGAACACCTGGGGCGAATCCGCGCCGGCAGCGTTAAAGGCCGAGATGTCACTGCCGATGGCATCCATATAGCGCATGCCCGTATAGCCGACCAGGCAGTTCGTCAGCACGCACGCCGCACACGTCAGCAGCGCCGTCATGATCGTTATGCGCCATTGCAGCGAAAGCCTTTTCATTCGCTATCCTCCATAACGTAGCCCTCTCCAATCCGATTGCGAATCGGGTCGTATCCCAAAGCGCTGCGCAACTTTTTTCGGAGCGACGAGATGTGAACGCGGGTTGCGTTGCTAAAGCTGTTCACGGTGCTATCCCAAACGTGCTCGATAAGCTCCTCTTGGCTTACCGGTCGCCCCTGATTAAGCATCAGGTATTCCAAGATTCCCGTTTCCTTGCGTGTAAGAGATAAGGCCTCGCTGCCCACGGAAGCGATGCGCGCCTTGGTGTCAAAGCTGAGTTTTCCGCAGGTTAATACTATGTCGCTTTGTGCGAAGCGCCTGAGGGTAAGGCTGCGGATCCTTGCCGCAAGTTCGTCCAGATGAAACGGCTTGGTGAGGTAATCGTTGGCGCCGGCATCGAGTCCGTCGACCTTATCGGATACTTCGCCACGCGCGGACAGAATCAGCACCTTGGTCTCGCAGTCGGTTTTCCTAAGTTCCCTGAGTACGGTCATGCCGTCGATACGGGGAAGGTTGAGGTCGAGTACCACGAGGTCAAAGACTTCGACGCCCAGCAGGTCGAGCGCCTCCCGTCCGTCGTGACAGCAGTCGACGCTGTATGCCAGGTTTCGCAAGCTGCGCGCGATTGCGTCACACAGCGCCCGCTCATCCTCGACGATCAAAATACGCATAACAGTCTCCTTGCACATTTCAAATCGCGCTTAACACGGATTTTATAGTCGATATGGTCCAATGGTCGCGTAACGAAAGGAGTGGTCGAGTTGTTCAAAGCGGTAAAACCCATGGTACAGGTCGCTTTGTTGATCGTCGGAATTGCCATGGTGTGCTTTGGTGTTATGCGTGGCGAGGCGGATGCCGTGCTGGCCAAAGCGATTAGGCTGTGCTTGGAGTGTATCGGAATTGGATAAAAGAGCAAACACCGCGTCGCATGTTTTGGCCCGATTTCGCGGATTCATTCAGGCGGCGGCGACGCTGGTCACCAACATTCACCTGCCAAACTTTGCCAAAGGCGGCATCTATCAGGGCGCGGGAAAAACAGTCTGCGTACCTGGACTTAATTGCTATTCGTGCCCCGCGGCATCGGGTGCGTGCCCCATCGGGTCGTTCCAGTCGGTGGTAGGTTCATCCAAGTTCAACTTTTCTTACTATGTCACCGGTACGCTCATTTTGCTCGGCGTGCTGCTGGGACGCTTTGTATGCGGCTTTCTGTGCCCGTTTGGCTGGCTGCAGGAGCTGCTTCATAAGATTCCCGGCAAAAAGCTTTCCACGAAAAAGCTTGAGCCGCTCACGTACATCAAATACGTCGTGCTGCTGTTTGCCGTGGTGCTGCTGCCCGTCTTGGTGGTCAACGATGTGGGGATGGGGGACCCGTTCTTTTGCAAGTACATCTGTCCACAGGGTGTGCTCGAGGGCGCCATTCCGCTGGCCATTGCCAATGCCGGCATTCGATCTGCGTTGGGACATCTCTTTACTTGGAAACTTGTCGTTCTCATTGCCGTGGTAGTGCTGAGTGTTTTGTTCTACCGCCCCTTCTGCAAATGGATTTGCCCGCTCGGCGCATTCTATGCGCTCATGAATAGGGTGTCCTTGTTGGGGATTCAGGTTGACGCGTGCAAATGTGTCTCGTGCGGCAAATGCTCAAAGGTTTGTCAGATGGACGTTGATGTGGTCCGCGCGCCCAATCATGCCGAATGTATCCGGTGCGGAAAGTGCATCGGGGCCTGTCCTGTCGATGCCATCAGCTATCGCTATGGCCTGGATGTGTCGGCGGAAAAGCTTCCCTTGACCGCCGATAAAAAGTAAACAAGCTTCGACAAAACGGAGGAATGACTATGAAGCTTTCTAAGATTGCGGCCCTGTTTATGGTGCCGGTATTGGCCTTGTGCCTTGTGGCATGTTCGGCGCCCGGTGGCAATGCGAGCGAATCTGCGAGCTCCGATCCTAAGATCGCAGAACTCACTGCGCAGAAGCCGGCCAATGCCGACGAGGCCGCCGAGCTGTATGCGAAGCTCATGCAGAAGGAGAACGAGATCTTTTCGAGTGATAACGCGCTGTGGGAAAAGGTATTCAATGCGGCAAATAAAGACTCGACAATGATTGAGGACGGCAGCAATTACGGCGATTTCTTGCTCAAGACCATCGACGGCGCCAAGGATGAGTTCACGGCGGATGAGCTTAAGACGCTCAAGGCCGGTGCGCAGCAGATCAAGGAGATCGAGGACAAGCTCGAGAGCCTGGAGAAGGAGTTCCCCGGCTGTGGAAGCACGCCGAGCTCAGGCGAGAGCGTCGACGCTTCGACCGCTGGCATGACGGCTGGTGCCAATGCTTCGAGCGAGGCGACGAAGTTCCCCAGCTTTACGGGCAAGGACCTGGATGGCAACGACGTGAACAGCGACGAGCTGTTCTCTAAGAACAAGGTCACCGTCATGAACTTCTGGTTCACCACTTGCAAGCCGTGCGTGGGTGAGTTGGGCGACCTTGAGGACCTGAATAAGGAGCTTGCCAAGAAGGGCGGCCAGGTCGTGGGCGTCAATTCCTTTACGCTCGATGGCAACAAGGGCGAGATTGCAGATGCCAAGGACGTACTGAGCAAGAAGGGCGTGACATATAAGAACATCTGGTTCAAGTCGGATAGCGAGGCCGGTAAGTTTACGTCAAATTTGTTCTCGTTCCCGACAACGTATGTCATCGATCAGAATGGCAACATCGTAGGGGAGCCCATCGTGGGCGCCATCAGCTCCGCTGAGCAGCGCGCAGCGCTCGACAAGCTTATCGACCAGGCGATTGCGAATAGCGAGCAGTAGAAAACGCGTAAAGCATGGCGATGATCGTGCACCGCTGTGCGAAGTAGTCCGCTACCTTTCAAGATAAGCTCCACCATATAGAGGTCCCGCTCGGGACCTCTTCTTTTGGGCGCCGTCCCGTTCGTTTTTTGGCGCGGTTTGTTACATTCCTCACTGGCGTCGGCAAAAAATGGGGATAGAGTAGGACAAACGCGTCGAATACGAACGGCGGAGGAGAGCGGGCAGGGTGCCTGCGCAGGAGAGGTTGCCGTCCATGCTGGAGCTCAAAGGTATTTGCAAAAGGTACGTTACGCAGTCGTTTACGCAGGTGGCGCTCGACAGCGTGAGCCTGTCTTTTCGCGATAACGAGTTCGTGGCCATTCTGGGTCCCTCGGGTTCGGGCAAAACCACGATGCTCAACGTTATCGGCGGACTCGACCACTTTGATTCTGGCGACCTGCTGATTGACGGCATCTCGACCAAGGACTTCCGCGACCGCGATTGGGATGCCTACCGCAACAACCGCATCGGCTTTGTGTTCCAAAGCTATAACCTCATTCCGCATCAGACCATTTTGGAAAACGTGGAGCTGGCGCTCACGCTCACGGGCGTGGGACATGCCGAGCGCCGCCAGCGTGCGCGCGAGGCGTTGGAGAAAGTCGGCTTGGGCGAGCACGTTAACAAGCGCCCGAGCCAGCTTTCGGGCGGGCAGATGCAGCGCGTGGCCATCGCCCGCGCCCTGATAAATGATCCTGAGATCGTTCTTGCCGACGAGCCGACCGGCGCTTTGGATTCAACGACATCCGTACAGGTCATGGACCTGCTCAAGGACGTGGCGCGCGACCGCCTGGTCATCATGGTCACGCACAATCCCGAGCTGGCGTACCAATATGCCACGCGCATCGTCAATCTGGCGGACGGCAAGATCACCGACGATTCCGATCCCTTCGATGCTGCCAAGGCCGCGCGCCGCGAAGCCAAGCCTACGCGCAAAACCTCGATGAGCTTTGTGACGGCGCTGGGGCTTTCTGCTCGAAACCTCATGACCAAGAAAGGCCGTACGGCCATGACTGCCTTTGCGGGCTCGATTGGCATTATCGGCATTGCGGCGATTCTGGCGCTGTCCAATGGTGTAAACGGCTACATCAAAAAGGTCGAGGAGGATACGCTCTCGAGCTACCCGCTCACCATCTCCAAGCAGGATTACGACCTGTCGTCCATGATGGGCGGACAGGGGGCCACGGATGATGAGGCGTCCAACGGCGGGGATTTGTCCGACGGTACCGGTGGCAAAGCTAAGGGAACCGATAAGATCCCCGTGGTCACGGCCGTAAAGGATATGTTTGCGAGCGTTAAGTCCAATGACATGACGAGCTTTAAGGCATGGCTCGATGCCGGTGGCGACGGCATCGATAAAGAAGTCAACGCCATTCAGTACGGCTACGGTGTATCGCCGGTTGTCTATCGTGCCGGCAAGGGCGACGAGAAGCCCGTCCGGCTGGTGCCCAACGCCATGACCGAGGCCATGAGCGGAGGCGCAAGTTCGGCGGCAACGGTGAGCATGGAATCCATGGGAACCTCGGTCTTTAACGAGATGATCGACGACCAGAGTCTGCTCGACAGCCAGTACGATGTCGTCGCCGGTCACTGGCCCACGTCCGCCAACGAAGCCGTGATGGTGCTTTCGAGTCGCGGTACGGTGGGCGACTACACGCTCTATAGCATCGGTGCGCTGGATATCGATGAGCTCAACGACCTGGTTAACAGTGCTATGACGGCCGACGGTGGGGTCGAAACGCCCGAGACCGGTACCGACTTTACCTACGACGATGCGTTGTCCACGACGTTTAAGATGCTGTCGCCGGCCGATGCCTATCGCAAAAACGAAGAGACCGGCATATGGACCGACATGTCTGGTGATGCCGACTTTATGGCCGCCAAGGTTGCCGACGGTATCGACGTGCACATTGTGGGCGTGGTGCGACCTAACGAGACAGCCAATGCGAGTGCGTTGTCTCCGGGCATTGCCTATACACATGCGCTGACTCGCCAGCTTATGGAGCGCGCCGCCGATTCGCAGATTGTGCAGGAGCAACTCGCCCACCCCGAGACGGATGTCTTTACGGGCAAGTCTTTCGATGAACTGCAGGGCGAGGCCAAGCAAGGCGTGGATCTGGGCAGCATGTTCAGTGCGGACGAGGCGGCGCTCAAGAGCGCGTTCTCGTTCGATGCGTCTGCGCTCTCGGGTGCAGCCGGCGGTATGGACCTTTCTGGTATCGATTTGTCCGTGCTGGACATTGACCTTTCGGGCGTTGGTAGGGACATCGACTTCAGCGACATCATGGCCAAAGCGCCGGCCCCAGATTTCTCAGGTATCTTTGACGGTCTGGAACTCACGCCCGAGCAAATGCAGCAGGTGGGAACGCTTGCCAACCAGCTGTTTGAGAGCTTTTTGCAGTCTGATCAGTTTAAGGCGCTGACACCCGATGATCTTAAGGACGCGTCAAAGCTTGCCGCCGCGTTCTCGACGTATCTTGAGAGTGAAACGGCAGCCCAGCAATACCTGGCTCAGCTCAAGGCACTCGGTGGCGATGCCCTGGCCGAGCGCCTGCAGCGGGCGATGACCGACTATGTGCAAAAGCAGCTGGCTCCGTATCTGCAGCAGGCTATGGATCAGATGATGAAGTCGATCAGCGATCAGATTGCGGCGACGGCGTCAGCTCAGCTCAAGGCAGGCGCAGCAGGGCTCATGGGCCAGATGGCGACGCGGATGTCGTCGAGTTTTGCTAGCCTGGCGAGCGCCATGCGCGTGGATGCGAGTGCCTTTGCTCATGCCATTCACTTCAACATGGACGCCGAGGACCTGAGCTCGCTCATGATGAGCTATGCCAAGGCGTCGAAGCTCACCTACGATAACAATCTGACCACACTGGGCTATGCGGACGAGGCCGACCCCATCTCGGTCAAGATTTTCCCGCGCGACTTTGAGGCCAAGGAGCGCGTACTCGATCACATCGATGCGTACAACAAGCAGGTCAAAGCCGCTGGCCATGATGAGCAGGCAATTTCGTACACCGACTACATGGGCATCATCATGGGTTCGGTGACCGACATCGTGAACACCATCAGCTTGGTGCTCATCGCGTTTGTGAGTATCAGTCTGGTGGTGAGCTCCATCATGATCGGCATCATTACCTACATCAGCGTGCTGGAGCGCAAAAAGGAGATTGGCATCCTGCGTGCGATCGGCGCGTCGAAGCGTAACGTGGCCAACGTATTCAATGCCGAGACCTTTATCGAGGGCCTTATCGCCGGCGTCTTTGCCATTGTCGTCGTGGTGGCCGTGAGCTTTCCGGTTAATGCCTGGGCGCTTGCTGCCAAACAGGTCCCCAATCTGATGAGTCTGCCCGTGCGGGATGCGCTGGTGCTCATTGCAATTTCGGTGTTACTGACGGTCGTTGCCGGCCTGCTGCCCGCCCGCAGCGCGTCCAGGAAGGATCCCGTGGAGGCCCTGCGCTCTGAATAATGTGACAAGGGACGGTCCCTTTGTCACATTGAGCGGCTTGTAAATTGAGGTCTAATACTTTCGGGAAAAGTATTAGACCTCGAGATATAGGCGGCGTTTGCGAGCGTCAATTAGGGCGTAAGCTGCTAGTCTTCCTTTGCAGAGAGCATGAGCCTAATTTCCGGATGGGTGTATTCGTCGAACTCTTCCTTGGGCTCGGTGTCAAAGGTGTAGTACGACTTGATGGATTCGTCCTCCGTCTTGATGCTGATCTCCTCGTATAAGGATCCGGCTAAAAATGTCTGTTTAAATTCATCCGACAGGCTGCATGGCGTGAGGAGGTCCGGTGTGGCAACGGAAATGTCCAACCCGTTGAGCGGGGCACAGAGCGTCGCGATATCCTGCTCGGCGCGGGCGAGGTTGTCTGCAAGGCTTGCCTCGGGGTCGATCTGACTGACGTAATCGACGTCCGTGAGCGTGCCGTCTACATCAAAAGAAAGGTAGATATAGGCTGCTTGAGCGCCGAGGTCATTATCGCGCAGATAGCCGACAATGCGGTAGCCGTAGTCGTGATACGACTCGTATGGGTCGTCTGCTGCGACGCGTTCGCACACGGGCTCCAAGGCATCTTGCGCGATGGCGAGCTGCTCGGTGGCTGCAGCCTTTCTTGCCTGAAGCTCGTTATTTCCCTGGACAAACTGCGGGATGTAGACGCCAAGCAGCACAATGGCGGGCACCACCGCGAGAGCTATGATCTGCTTCTTGACGCTTGGAATCGTCACGTCGTATGCGTTTGCCATGGCCTCGGCATTGCTCGAGGTTTCGGCTAGCACGTCTGCCGCCGTGGCGACTGCCCCTACGGCGCCGGCGACCTCGGCGGCACCGCCCAGGTTGCGCGCGAGATCGTTATCGCTGTTCTTGAGCAGGCGGCCAGCAGCTTGCGTGGCGAGCACGCTGGCGACCTCCGCGGAGCGGTCTTTGTTGGTCTGGGCCACTGCAAGCCTGCTCTGCAGCTCCTTCCACTGTTTGCCCTGCATTCCAAAGCGCGGCGCAAGAGCGCAATAGCAAAAGATGGCGAGTTCGATTGCAGTGAGTGCGATGGCAGTATATATGCCCGCGGGGTGGAATTCCTTTTGGTGGAACGCGATATCGTTGATCATTTGGAGCGGCAACATCAACAGGCATGCTACGAACGACATGACGAGTGCGGTCGCTGCGATCTTGGGGTACGTGCAGTACCGCTGGATGCGTTTCTTTTCTTGTTCGGTGAGCTGTTGCATGGGGCCTCGGCTCTCATCGTTTTTCGGGGGCGATGCGCATACGCTCTTGAGTATAGATGAGTGGAGGGTGTCTGTTGTTCAGGCATGGCGGCCGACAGCGTGCTGCTGGTGATCGCCTGATCGTGGGCGCCATCTTTTAGAGCATGAAGCCGCTACCAAGGGAAAAGTGGCGAGCGAGGGAGCTGCTGTGGGGCGGCCTACTTGCTGCTTGTGGACGCCATTCACCTTCGTTGCACAGGGACGGTCGGAGGGCTGGCTGGCGTCAAGTAACCGCCTCCGCCTTGTGGGCCGCCTCGAGGACAAGGCATAATGCATGTGACAAAGGGACGGCTCCTTTGCCGCATTGATTTGAGAGTAGATGTTGATGATTCTATCGTTGGCCCCCATGGAGGGGATTACCGGGCATGTGTTCCGTCGCGTGCATGCGGAGTGCTTCGGTGCGCTCGATTGCTATTACACGCCGTTTTTGCCGCCGCCGCGGGTTGGCAACCGTTTTGGTGGCAAGGCGCTTAAGGAGATCGATCCTGCCAATAACCAGGGGCTCAACGTAGTGCCTCAGCTGATGTCCAAGAACGCGGACGAGTTTGTGTGGGCGGCACAGGTGCTCGCCGACATGGGATATCGCGAGGTCAATCTCAACCTTGGCTGCCCCTCGGGGACGGTTGTCGCCAAAGGCAAGGGCTCGGGTTTCTTGCGTAATCTCGACGAGCTCGAGGTGTTCTTGAGCGATGTGTGCGAGCGGTCGCCGTTGCCGGTATCGGTAAAGACCAGACTGGGGCTGGAGAGCGACGACGAATACGAGCGTGTGCTCGATCTGTATTGCCGCATGCCGTTGGCAGAGCTAATCGTGCATCCGCGCGTACAGAAGGATCGCTATACGGGCTCGCCGCGCAAGGAGTTTTATGGCGAGACGCTGGAACGTGCTCCGTTTCCGGTCGCCTATAACGGTGACATTTTTGATCTTGAGGACATGGATGCGCTGGTGGAGGCCTATCCCGGCACACGTCATGTAATGCTGGGGCGCGGCTTGCTCGCGAATCCTGCGCTCGCTCGCATGGTCAAGGGCGGGCCTGCTGCAACGGCTGCTGAGCTGCGGCGCTTCCACGACACGCTGTTTGCAGCTTATGCGGACGAGATTGGCGGCAATGCGGTCTTTCGTATGAAGGAGTGGTGGTTCTACGCCAAGTGCGCTTTCGCCGACCCCGCTACCGTTCACAAGCTTGTACGCAAGACCAAAAAGGGCGACGAATACCGCGCCGCCGTCGATCGCGTCTTTCGCGAGCAGCCACTTGCGCCCATAGCCCGCTTCCACGGCTAGTTAGCCGTTGGGTAGTCATTGGGTGCGCGGGCGCCCGGTCGGCGGCCCGTTCTGGGCGCGCCTCAATCGTAGCCCGAGACGGTCCCGGGCTGACAATTTCGACTGTAATGGACGTTCTTTAACGACTAGTCATTTAAGAACGTCCCCGATGACTAGCCACAAAAAGCTGTACACCAGCATCCAAAGATGTCGGAAAATGTCGACTTTGGATGCTGGTGTACATGTTTGGGTCGTATAGGTTGGGGCGAGCCGGTCGCAACGCGAGTGTTAGAGCAGGTTCTTTTGTACCCATGCGATGATGTCGCTCGATTCGTAGAGCGGCTTGCCGTCGATGAACAAGCAGGGAACCTGGCGTTTTCCGCCGACGGCGATGAGTGTCTGCTCGGCATCGGAATCGGTCGAGATATTGCGCTCGGGAATGGTCACGCCGTTATCGGCCAAAAAGTGCTTGACCTTTATGCAGTACGGGCAGCCGGTCATAACGTACAGCGCGAGCTCGTGATCAGTAGCCATGGGTCTCCAATCGGTTGAGGTTTTGATTGAAATACCCAAAGCCGCCGCGGTCTATGCGCGGGCCAGTGACGACTCGATGGCCTGTACCAGAAACGCCGTGGCTCCGGTGCCGCAGGGCTTGTCGTAGTAGTCAACAAAGCGCTGGTCGGCAAGATAGCCGTGGGCGAGGCCCAGGTACGCCTCGTCTTGGGGCTCGCATCCCCAGTTGAGAGCAATCCAGCGACGATGCATCGCGACGAGCTTACGAGCCTCGTTGCTCTCTGGGTCGCCAATGCCCATGGCAATCGAGAGCTGGCCCAGAATAGCGCGTTCAAGTTCCTTCATGTCGTTCCATGTCTCGGGGTCCATGTCCAGCAGCGCTTCGCTTGCTGCATCGATAGCCTCATCGCCATAGCGCGCCCGCGCTTCGGCGCCGTAGCGCTCCTCGTTTTCTTGCACGGCGCGCCAGCGCTCCAGTTGCGGCAGGACGGCGCCCATGAGCGAGACGGCTTCGTCGAGCGACATGCCGGTGTTTTGTGCCAGGCGCGGGGCACAATCCTCGATCATTGCCTCCATGGTGGTGTCGTAGGTGTACTTGCCGTGGTCGTAGCACCACTTGCAGTAATGATCGGTCGCGGTGCCCGCAGCATCGGTGCCGCAGTCGTCGGGCGTGAGTATCATGCCGCAGCTCTGGCAATAGTGCTCGGGCATTTCGAGCAGGTGAGACAGGGGCTCGCCGGTTACGGTGGCAATGAGCTTCATCATGTCGATGCCCGGGGTGACCTCGTCGCGCTCCCAACGGCTGACGGCTTGGCGCGTGACAAAGAGCTTGGCGGCGAGCTGCTCTTGGGTAAGGTGATGGGCGCGACGGATGGCAATGAGCTTTTCTGCAAAGGCCATAGCGGCTCCTTTCTGCTGGTTGATGGCTTAAGCATACGCGGCGGCAGGCGCCCCTCCAAGCAACCGTTGGTTGCACGACGGGAGACCTCGGCGAAGAATTGCGCGCAACGTCCCACGCCTCCATGCCGTACAATGACCGGCATGGAACCTATTGCACACATACATACCGACCTGCCGCAGAAGTTCGGCATCCCACGCAACAGCTTTTTGGCGCCCCATCTGCAGGGACGCATCGTTTTTGAGCCGGAATTTGCCTCCAATGCAGCAGTTGAGGGCTTGGACTCCTTCTCTCACCTATGGCTGCTGTGGCGCTTCGAAAACGGCACGCCCGGCGGCACGGCTAAGGACATAGCTGCCGACGCCAAAACGCAGGACAGGTCCGGCACCAACGCAAAATGGTCGAAAACCGTGCGCCCGCCGCGTCTGGGCGGAGCCGAACGTGTGGGAGTGTTTGCCACGCGCAGTCCGTTTCGCCCTAATCCCATCGGGCTCACCTGCGTCAAGTTCGATCGTGTCGAGCTCACCGATGACGGCCCCATCATTCATGTGCTGGGGGCCGACCTGCGTGACGGCACGCCCATCTACGATATCAAGCCCTACATCCCGTTTGCGGACTGTCATCCGGATGCGACCGGCGGCTGGATTGAGGACGCTCCGTGGCAAGAGCTCGACGTCGAGTTCCCGCAAGCTCTTCAAGACATGGTCCCACCCGCAAAGCTCCCCGGTCTGGTCGAGGTTCTTCGCCAAGATCCGCGCCGCGCGGGCAGCAAGCACGAGCCAAACCGCGTTTACCACTTGGCCTACGCCGGACTCGACATATCTTTTACGGTCGATGAAACCCAGCTAACCGTGGTCGCCGTCAACGACGCGCAAGACTAACCAGCCATTCGTCCGCACCCGTCAAATTAAGCGCCAAACCCCATGCCAAAATCGCCCGTGCTGGTGGACAATAACGCCTACCAAAACAATCACTTTGCACGGGAGTTCAGCATGAAATACGACTTTAGCTCGCTTATCGACCGCCACGGCATGGACTCCATCGCCGTTGACTCTTGGGGCGAGATCCCCGGCATGGCTCCGAACGCACCCGACGAGGGCTTCGACCGCATTCCCATGTGGGTGGCCGACATGAATTTCGCCACGGTGCCCACGGTCCAGGAGCACATCATTCAGCGCGCTCAGCATCCCATGTTTGGCTACTTTAACCCGCGCGCCGAGTACTTCGACCGCATCATCGAATGGCAGAGCCGCCGCAATGGCGTCGAGGGTCTGCGCCCTGAACATATCGGCTACGAAAACGGCGTGCTGGGCGGTGTCGTGTCGACGTTGCGCGCATATGTCCAGCCGGGCGATGCGGTGCTGGTCCACAGCCCCACCTACATCGGCTTTACCAAGTCCATCGAGGCCGCGGGCTATCGCATTGTCCACAGCCCGCTTAAGCTCGACGACCAAGGCGTGTGGCGTATGGACTTTGAGGACATGGAGCACAAGCTCGCGCAAAACCACATCCATGCCGCGGTGTTCTGCTCGCCGCACAATCCCTGCGGCCGCGTATGGGAGCGCGACGAGATCGAGCGCGCCATGGACATCTATCGCCAGCACGATTGCGTGGTGATCTCGGACGAGATTTGGTCCGATATCATCCTGCCGGGGCACAAGCATATCCCGACGCAGTCGGTGAGCGAGGATGCCCGCATGCGCACGGTTGCCCTCTACGCGCCCAGCAAGACTTTCAACCTGGCGGGCCTGGTCGGCAGCTACCACATCATCTATAACGAGACGCTGCGCGACCGCGTGTGCGCCGTGTCCAACAAGACCCACTACAACGAGATGAATGTCCTCTCCATGCATGCGCTTATCGGTGCCTACCAGCCGCAGGGCTATGAGTGGGTGGACGAGCTCAATCAGGTGCTTGCCGGCAATATCGAGTACTTCTGCAATTACGTGGACGAGCATTTTGAGGGCGTGTCCTATTCGCGTCCGCAGGGCACGTACATGGTGTTTCTGGACTGCACCGAGTGGTGCCGCGAGCATGGCCGCGATATTCAGTGGTTGCTCGACGAGGGGGCGCGCGTGGGCGTTGGCTACCAAGATGGCCGTCCGTTCCACGGGTCCTGCCACATTCGCGTGAATCTGGCGCTGCCGCTTTCGCGCGTGAGGGAAGCGTGCGACCGCCTGGACCGCTACGTTTTTAGGGTATAGGGGGCGCACGATTCGGGTACCGTGGCTTGCGCCCATGTCGTCAATGTGCGTGGACGCATAGAACGCAGAGGCTTGCGAGCGCGTTTTCCACGTCTGCTACTTTTCTTGAATTTGTTTGCCGCAAAGGTGCTCAATCGTAATCTCATACAGTTGGACGCCTCTGATACTTTGCTTGATTTCCTCTTCGACCTCTTCGGCAGAAGGATAGTACTTGAGGGCAAACTGTCGGACTTTGTCTTCGACAAACGCCGGATCATCGTTCACGAGGCGGCAGCGGCCAAAAACCACGGTGCTCTGAACATAGGGTGCCCAGTCGTCGTCTTTGTACCAATCGTTGCCATAGACGGTAAAGCAGACTTTGTCGCTGCGTTTGAGCGCATCGACCTTATGCCCTGCCTTGGCTCCATGAAAGTAAATTTTGTCGTGCTCGGGGTCAAAGTAGTAGTTAACGGGAATGGCGTAAGGATAGCCGTCGTCTCCGTTGACGGCAAAAACGCCGCGCTTGCAATTAACGAGCAGCTCTCGTGCCTCTTGATCGGTGATAGCACGCTTCTTTCTGCGAAGAGGTCTAAACATCGTGGACTTCCTTTCTTTCCGCGTGCTGCGTGCACGACGGTGGGCGGTGTGTCTATATCAAGATACTAGTTCAGGCTGCGAGGCCGACGGGAACGCCCCGTTTTCCGCAGATTGAAACGTGCTCTTGTTTGTCGTGGGAGGATTGTTCCTCACAACCCGTCGTTTAGAAGCGTTCTTGATGACTAGTTCCGTTTGCGGGGGAGGCGTGGGACAATACCGAGCGAACGTGATTGGTTGTCCGTGGAAAGGGTCGCGATGAAAAAGCTCAGGACGCTTGCTGACGTTTTGCGCCAGGCGGGCTTTGTGCGCATTACGGAGCTGTTCCTCGTCTTCTATCTGCTGTGCTCGACGGCTGTCTGGCTGTCCGAGCCCACGACCCTCACGTTTGGCGATGGTCTCTGGTTTAGCTTTGAGACGGTCTCGACCATCGGCTTTGGCGATATCCCGGCCGAAACGCCGGTCGCTCGCGCTATTACCGTCGTCCTGAGCGTCATCAGCATCTTCTACATCGCCATGCTCACGGGTGTGGCGGTGAACTACTGCAATACGCTCATTAAGCTGCGCCAAAAGGACACCATGGCGCGCTTTATGGACGATCTTGAGCATTTGGAAGAGCTCGATCGCGACGAGCTCGCCGATCTTTCGCGTCGTGTGCGCGAATATCGCCGACGCCAACGCTAAAGCGGGCGCCGTGCGTCACGACGAGGGGGATTGCATATGAACATCACGGTATACCTGGGCGCCAGCGTTGGTAACGACCCAGCATTTCTGCCTGCGGTGCAAGAATTGGGCAACTGGATTGGCTCCAACGGGCACGCGCTGGTATACGGCGGGTCCAAATCGGGCCTGATGGGCGCGCTTGCCGATAGCGTGCTCGGGGCAGGCGGACACGTGACGGGCGTTGAGCCGAGCTTTTTTATCGAGGCGGAGTTCCAGCACGAGGGCATCGACGACCTTATCGTTACAAGTGACATGGCCGAGCGCAAAGCCAAGATGATCGAGCTCGGTGATGCGTTCATCGCATTTCCGGGCGGCACGGGCACGCTCGAGGAGATTGCCGAGGTCATGTCCGCGGTGTCGTTGGGGCACCTGAGTGCTCCATGCATCCTGTATAACCTGGACGGTTACTACAACGACCTCAAGGCGCTGCTCGAGCACATGATTGATAAGGGCCTATCGAGCCCGCGGCGCCAGCACGGCATCTACTTTGCCGACGATTTGCGCGAGATTGCCTCGATTATCAACGGATAAGTCTTGAGCCTGCCCCACTATGGCTCCCAATGGTGCCGTTCGCGGCGTGGATGGTTGGCTCGTTCGGGCAACGCTCGCTCTACAATAAAACGTATCTATGTCGACTTTGACCGCGGGAGGTCCCGATGGACAACCTTGCCAAACCCAAAAACCGCGCGCTGTTTTTACTTAGCGTTGCCGTGACCGGTGCGTTCGCAGGTGCCGCGGTCTGGCTGTTCTTTTTTGCGATGGAGCACGGTATCGACTATCTATGGACCGAGATTCCGCACGCGCTGGGCGTCTCTTCGCCCGAGCTTGCCAGCGGCCCGTTTGGCTTTTTGCCGTACCCGTTTTTTGTCTGCCTGCTGGGCGGCCTGTTAATCGGTCTGTACGAAAAGATGACAGGCACCAAGACCGATGACCTCAACCAGGTGATGGCTAAGGTTAAGCAAGACGGGCGCTACCCGTACGACAACCTGGGCAAGCTTTCGCTCTCGGCATTGCTGCCGCTGCTGTTTGGCGGAAGTATTGGACCGGAGGCCGGCCTGACCGGCGTTATCGCGGGTCTGTGCAGCTGGGCCGGCGACCGCATGCGTCGCTTTGGCGCCGAGTTTAGGGAGCTCACGCTGCTGGGTACCCAGGCTGCCCTGACGGCGCTCTTTACCGCGCCCGTCTTTGGCTTTGTGGCGCCGCTTGCCGGAAGTGCTGACGGCGACGAGGGCTCTGCGTCCGACGAGATCACAATCAAGCTGCCCAAGGCGCAAAAGACGGTGGTCTACGGCATTGCGATTGCCGGCGGTCTGGGCACCTACCTGTTGCTTGGCCAGCTTGTGGGCGGCGGCATGGGCATGCCGCGGTTCGAGGCTGCCGAGGTGGGTAACCTCGAGCTCGCATGGCTCATCCCCCTGGCGCTTGTCGGCACGGCTTGCGGCTGGCTGTACTTTGTCTCGGAGCATGCGAGCGAGGCACTGGCCCATGCCATAGGGGAGCGCCCCATCGTCAAGGCCATGCTGGCTGGTCTGGCGCTCGCCATCTGCGGCACAGCTCTGCCCTACACCATGTTTGCCGGCGAGACGCAGGCCGATGTGCTCATGGAAACCTACCTGACCATCCCTGCCGGTGTGCTCATTGCGACTGGCCTGGTTAAGGCCATGCTGACCCCGGCTCTCATCAACCTGGGCTGGCGCGGCGGTCACTTCTTCCCGGTTATCTTCTCGGGCGTGAGCCTGGGCTACGGCTTCGCTATCCTTATCGGTGCCGATCCGGTCTTTTGCGTTGCCGTCTGCACGGCATCGACGATGGGTGCCGTCATGCGCCAGCCCGTTATGGTTGTGGGCCTACTGCTCATGTGCTTCCCGCTCAAGGGTATCGTCGCCATGATCATCGCCGCAGTCATCGCCGCCGGTATTCCGCTGCCCAAGCCGCTGCGCAAGTAGCGTATTGCACTTTGCGTTTGTTCAGAACTCGTTTTAATGAAGCCGCGAGAGGCTATTGTTTACGACCTCGCGCGGCTATTATTTAGAGCTTCCTCAGCACGATGGCGATGGTGTTGAGGTATTTGAGCGCGCCGGCTTCAATGGCAGCGCGGTCGCCTGCTGCGTACTCGTTGTCGCAGGCGAGCCAATCCGACCAGGCCTCTGCCGTGCAGAGCATGGGGCTCATCGAGATGATTTCAATGCCGGGGGTCGGTTCAATCATGGCACGCCACCAACTTATATCGTGCATGTAGTCGAGCTGCTCGGGCGTCCAGGATTTGAGCAGGCAATCGGGCAGATTGTCGTGCCAGTCGCAAACCATGCCGGGGATGCTTAAATAAAGCATGCCCCCGCGCCTGACAAAGGGAAGCAGACGCTCGCCCAGATAGCGCGGATCGCGGCCGTAATAGTTGTAGGAGTCGATGCTCACGACCGCATCAAAAAAGTCGTGCTCAAATGGTAGCCCCTGCGAGGCGTCTGCCTTAACAGGGTGAATCACGTCGCGCGAGATTCCCAGCGAATCGAAGAACGCGCGGTTTTCGACGGGGTCGCTCCACAGATCGACGGCGTAGGTGTCAAACCCGTATTCGCGAGCGAGTAGGGCGCTGGTGATACCGGTGCCCGATCCAAGGTCGCAGACGCGGGCCCCGCGGGGGATGCTTGCATCGCAAAGCAGTTCCTCGCAGAGCTTGAGGGGGTTCGGCCCCATGATTTTAGAGCGTACGAGTGTCGTGCCGAAGCTGGTGGCTTTTGGGAAGGATTGAGATTCTGTTGATGGCATTGTTCTTTCCTATCAGGTGCAATATGTGGCAGATGACGGAGACGGAACGGCGCAACAAACCACGGCCGTTGGACGGCCGTTTTCATGGTTCTATGCGATTGACCGTTCCCTAAAGAACAATGACCAAAAAGACATCCCCTTGGATGGTCGAAATTGGGCCGAGGCCCGTGACGCCTCCATTGTAGAACGTCACAGGCGTGTCGGGGATATGCCATTTGTCACGGATTTGCGAGCGTCTAGATCTCGCTTGGTATCGGCACTATTTCCAAATCGCGAGCGCGGCGGTGCCCAGTACGATGAGGGCGAGACCGATGGCGCTGCGTCGTGAGAGTTTTTCGTTGAATGCCAGGCGCGCAAATAGTACCGATACGACAATCGATAGTTTGTCGATCTGCACCACGACACTCACCTGGCCTGCAGCGATGGCATAGTAATAGAGCAGCCACGATGCTCCGGTCGCGATGCCCGATGCCGCGAGAAATACGAGTTCGCAGCGGTCTACGTGCACGGCTTGGCCCATCTTGCCTTTAGCTGCCACGATTGCCCATGCCATAACCAGTACCACACAGGTACGGATTGCCGTGGCCAGGTTTGACTCGACGCCTTCGATGCCGATTTTGGCGAGGACGGAGGTGAGTGCCGCGAACACGGCGGCGCCGAGGGCGTAAGCGAGCCAGGTCCGGTCTTGCTGCTGCTCGGGTTCGGCGGACTGCTTCTTCTCGATCATTAAAAACGTGCCGAGGGTGATGACAGCGGTTCCCACGAGCTTAACCGCAAGGTTGCTCGTCTCATCAAAAAGCGCGATGGCGACCAGCGCGGCGAACACGGTGCTCATTTTGTCGACCGGTACGACCTTATTGACGTCTCCGATGCTCAACGCCTTAAAGTAACAGATCCACGAAGCACCGGTAGCGAGTCCCGAGAGGACGAGAAAGAGCCAGGATCTGGGTTCGATGCTGCCAATGGTTCCAATGGATCCAGAAATGCCCGCCATTGCCCAGGCGAAAACGAGCACCACGCAGGTGCGAATGGCCGTCGCGACATCGGAGTCGGTCTGCTTGATGCCGCATTTGGCCAAGATGGATGTGATGCCGGCAAAGAATGCTGACGCAAATGCTGCGACGACCCACGACACGGGTTGAGCGCCTCCTCAAAAAAGACCACGCCAGATCTATGGCGCATGTCCAATGATACCGCGCTTGCCTATAGGTTGCGTGCCCGGTAGACCTTGGTGCTGATGGCGCAGCTGACAGCGCCAAGGACGACCGTTGCCAGCGCGGCGATTCCTGCGCACAGGAAGCCAAGAACGGAAGGATCGGGATTCGCCCCGGCAATCATCGACATGAGCTGGTTGCTGATGGGGTTGAATGAGTTTAGCGTGACCATGATAAGGCACATGTATAGGGCGTATAGACCAACGGATAGGCGTTGCGCCTTCATGTGTTCAAATCGAAAGAACAGAGGCAGTACCAAAAACACCGCCATGAGGGAGAAAAGCATCGATATTGCCGAGGCGATTGCGGTCTCAAAGACGGTCTCTCCCGTGGAGGGGATACCCACGCTGTTTAAGATCGGGATGGCGACGATACTCAACAGCACGGCCGCGCACGTCATGATGACCGAGAAAATAGTGATGCACAGGTAGCGTGCGCTGACGATGTCTTTGCGTGAGATGGGCAGCGTTGCCCGATAGCGCTCCCATCCGTTTTGGTTGTCGAGCCCGGCCAGCGACGTCATGGCCATGACGGGCGACATGGCACTGATCGCGAAGGCGCCGGCGGCGCTCATATCGGAATCACCATTCGATGCCCTGACGGCGGTCAGCACGACGAAGATGAACAGGCCGACACCTGCGATGCTCGGGACGAGCGTGCGAACGATGGCAAGCTCGGACATAATGGCGCGTTTCATTTCAAAGCCCCTTTCAGCATGAAGCGAAGATAGTCATCAATGGTTGCCCGATCGCAGGGAATCTCGGGGAAGGCCTCGAGCACTTCGCGGTGGTTGGGCACGAGCACGTCCACGCTGTAGGCGTGGCGGGCGGCGCGGGTGCCTTCGACGCAAGCCATGAGCTCGGCGGCCTGTGCCTGGGTGCAGTGGGCGATGCCGGCGCGGTCGGTAATGTCCTCGCGTGGCAGGTCAAACACAATCGAGCCGTTATCGATGCAGATGACGCGGTCGGCAGCACGATCGAGATCAGACGTAATGTGGCTCGAGAGCAGCACGCTGCGCTGGCCGTCGGCGACAAAGGCGAGCAGCTCATCGAGCAGTTCCTCGCGTGCCATGGGATCGAGGCCCGCGGTGGCTTCGTCCAAAACGAGCAGCTTGGCATTGTGGCTGAGCGCGCAGGCGAGCTGCAGCTTCATACCCATGCCGCGGGAGAGGTCCTTGACCTTTGTCTTGGGATCGAGGTCAAATCGGTTGATGAATCCGGCGAACGTTTCGCGGTCCCACGTGGGGTACGCCGGGCCTACGAGCGCCTCGATCTGGCCCACCTTGAGCGTGGAGGGGAAGGGGCACGTGTCCAGGACAAGACCGACGCGGGAGCGTAGATGGCGTTGCGACTCATCGGGCGCGTCGGCGCCACAGCGCTGCCCAAACAGGTGCACTTCGCCGGCATCGAGCTTTATAAGCCCGAGAGCAGCTCGAATCGCCGTTGTTTTGCCAGCACCGTTGGCACCAACAAAGCCGACGATCTGGCCAGGCTCCACGGCAAGCGTGACGTCGCGCAGCGAAAAGCGGTCGCTTACAGTGCGTGAGATGCCTTTGAGTTCAAGCAAGTTTTGCATGGTATAGCCTTTCTTGCAGATGGCTACTGCATGGTTTCGGGGGCTACCAGGTCGAGCATTTCGTGCAGCTTGTCGCGCGTGACGCCCAAGGCTTCGGCTTGGCTTGCCGCTTTCGCAAGCAGCTCTTCGATATGGCAGAGCTGGTTTTCGCGCAAGAGCTCCTGGTTGCCCTCGGCGACAAAACAGCCCTTGCCCTGCACGGTGCAGATAAACCCGAGCTGCTCCAGGTCGGCGTAGGCGCGCTTGGTGGTGATGACGCTCACGCCAAGATCGCTCGCGAGTGCACGGATGCTGGGGAGTTTTGCTCCCGCGGCGAGCGTGCCCGATAAGATCTGAGCTTTGACTTGCGAGGTTATCTGCTCGTAGATGGGCTTGTCGCTCGAATTGGATAGGATGATGTCCACAGCGGCTCCTTAGCTGTTGGGCTACACGTGTATATAACCGGTAAGCACAGTATAAATACACTATGCACAGTTATGCAAGAGGCAAATACGGATTGGGCCGGCTGCCTAGGCCCCAACTGATGAATTTGTCCTGATAGGCGCCCTAGAGCGGGATTTCGCGGCTACAATAGTGCGGTTACAACGACGTAATGCACTCAATGCAAGAAAGGATCCGCATGGCAAGCCTGTCGGATGAAATCTCGTCGCGCCGCACATTCGCGATCATCAGCCACCCGGACGCCGGTAAGACCACGCTTACCGAGAAGCTGCTGCTCTATACCGGCAGCATCCAGACTGCCGGCTCGGTCAAGGGCAAGAGCTCGGCCAAGCATGCCGTTTCGGACTGGATGGACATCGAGAAGGAGCGCGGCATTTCCGTTACCTCCTCGGTGCTGCAGTTCACCTACAACGGCGCCTGCGTCAACATCCTCGATACCCCCGGCCACCAGGACTTTTCGGAAGATACCTACCGTACCCTTATGGCCGCCGACGCCGCGGTCATGGTCATCGACGGCGCTAAGGGCGTCGAGGCCCAGACCAAAAAGCTCTTTAAGGTCTGCACGCTACGCCACATTCCCATCTTCACCTTTGTGAACAAGCTCGACCACGAGGCCCGCGACCCGTTTGAGCTCATGGAAGAGATCGAGAATGTCCTGGGCATCAACACCTATCCCATGAACTGGCCGATCGGCAGCGGCCGCAATTTCCGCGGCGTGTTCGATCGTCAGACTCGTCGCGTCATTGCCTTTGAGGGCGACGGCCACGCCAACGCCACCAAGAAGGTCGCCGAGGTCGAGGCCGAGCTGGGCGATCCTTCCATGGACGAGCTCATCGGCGAGGAAAACCATAAGAACTTGATGGACGACATCGAGCTGCTCGATGGTGCCGGCGACGAGCTCGATTTGGATGCCGTGGCCTGCGGCAAGCTGAGCCCGGCGTTCTTTGGCTCGGCGCTCACCAACTTTGGCGTGGAGCCCTTCCTCAAGGAGTTCCTGCGTCTGGCCCCGACGCCGCGCGCCTATACCGATACGCTCACCGGCGAGCCGGTCGATCCCTGCCGCGACGACTTTAGCGGCTTTGTGTTTAAGATCCAGGCCAATATGGACAAGAACCACCGAGACCGCATCGCCTTTGTGCGCATTTGCTCGGGCAAGTTCGAGCGTGGCATGGATGCCTTCCACATGCAGGGCAACCGTAAACTCAAGCTGGCCACGGGCACCTCGATGATGGCCGATGACCGCGCGATTGTTGACGAGGCGTACGCGGGCGATATCGTGGGCCTGTTCGATCCGGGTATCTTTAGCATCGGCGACACCGTGTGCTCTGGCAAGCGCCACGTGCAGTATCCGCAGATCCCGACGTTTGCCCCCGAGATGTTCGCTCGCATTACGCAGGTCGATACGCTCAAGCGCAAGCAGTTCGTCAAGGGTATGGAGGAGCTTGCCCAGGAGGGCGCCATCCAGATCTTCCGCGAGCTGGGCGCCGGCATGGAGAGCGTCATCGTGGGCGTGGTCGGCGTGCTGCAGTTTGAGGTGCTCGAGCGCCGCCTCAAGGCTGAGTACCGTGTTGAGGTTCGTCGCCAGCCGCTGCCCTATACGGACATCCGCTGGATCCAGAACGACCCCGACACTATTGATATCCCGGGCCTTTCGCTCACGCGCGACACGCTGCGCGTCGAGGACATGCGCGGCGGTAAGCTGCTGCTGTTCACGAGCCCGTGGAACGTGGATTGGGCAACCGACCACAACCCCGACCTGATCCTGTCGGAGTTTGGCAACGTGGCCTTTTAACGCATCGGCGCGGTGGCCCTGCGGAGCTGCCGCGCCGTTCGCTTGCCTGATGCCGCGCGAGCGGCTATCATACCCACCGTCGTCTCAAGACCGAGACGTCCGAGCAGTTCGGGTCCGATATCCTGCTCGTTAAACCTAAAACCAAAGGAGTACATAATGATCAAGAAGGTCATGGAGGACTATAAGGTCCTGTTGCGGAGCATTCCCGCGGCAACGGTTTCGCTGTTTTTCGTGAGCGTCATCATGATGAACCTGCTGGCCAACAAAGAGCTCATCAGCCTGCCGTATCTGGCACTCGATTGCGGCTTTGTGGTGAGCTGGGTTTCGTTTTTGTGCCAGGACATGATCTGCAAGCGCTTTGGTGCCAAGGCATCCATTAAAATCTCTATCCTCGCGCTGCTGGTCAACCTTGCCGTGAGCCTGTGCTTTTGGGCATGCTCGCTCACGCCCGGCATGTGGGGCGCTTACTACGACACGGGTATGATCGAGGTCAACACTGCCCTTAACGCTACCATCGGTGGCACCTGGTACGTGGTGCTGGGCTCTTCGCTGGCAATGCTCGTTTCTGCCGTGGTTAACTCCACGCTCAACCAGTCGCTCGGCCGTATGCTCAAAAAGAATAACTTTGCGAGCTTTGCCTTCCGCTCCTATGTGTCCACGGGTGTTGGCCAGTTTATCGACAATCTGGTCTTTGCCATCGTGGTGAGCCACACGTTCTTTGGTTGGACCTGGGTGCAGGTCCTTATGTGCTCGCTGACCGGCGCTGTTGCCGAGCTGCTGTGCGAGGTCTTCCTGAGCCCCGTGGGCTACAAGGTCGTGCGCGGCTGGGAGCGCGAGAATGTGGGCTCCGAGTACCTCGAGCGCCACGCAACCGCTTAAGGAGCAAGTATGCGGGTTTTGATCACGGGTGCTTCGGGCGGTATCGGAGCCGCATGCGTGCAGCGCTTTTTGGACGAGGGCCACGAGGTCGTGGGCTTTGATCTGCTGCCGGCGGCGATCGAACACGAGCGCTACCGCCATCTGATTGTTGATGTCCGCGAGCCGAGCTCGTTTCCAGGCGACCTTGAACCCCAAGTGATCGTGAACGTTGCCGGTACGCAGGATTCGGCCGACGATATCGCCGCCAACCTGTGTGGCACCATCAACGTGACCGAGCGCTACGCTTTTGTGGGGGAGGGGCTCGCCGCCAAGCCGGCGCCCGCTATCAAATCCGTGGTCAATGTGGGGTCGGCGAGTGGGCATACGGGGTCGGAGTTTCCCGCCTATGCCGCCAGCAAGGGCGGCGTTATCGCCTACACCAAGAACCTTGCAAACCGCTTGGCACCGCAGGCCATCGCCAACAGTGTGGACCCGGGCGGCGTTATCACGCCGCTCAACCGTTGCGTGATGGAAGACGAGCACCTGTGGAATCAGATTATGGAGCTCACGCCGCTTAAACGTTGGGCCACCGCCCAAGAGATCGCCGAGTGGATCTACTTTGTGGGCGTGACCAACCGGTTTATGACCGGACAGAGCCTGCTCATTGACGGTGGCGAGGCTGGCCGCACACAATTTATCTGGCCCGAGTAGAAAACGCGCCCGATGGCAAGATTGCCGTCGGGCGCGTTTTTGATGTATCGATTTTAGCCGAGGCAAGTCCAGTTGACGGGGGTCGAGCCGTGCTGTTCGAGTAGTCGATTGGCAGCGGAGAAGGGGCGCGACCCCATAAAAGCTGGGAGTTCTGCCGTGGCACGGTTGGCCGAAAGCGGCGAGGGGTGTGTGGAGGCCAGACAGAACTTGTCGGTTGCCTTGCCCGTACCGGTTGCGACGAGCTTACCTTCGACCATCTGCTGGGCAAAGCGGCCCCATGCCAAAAAGACTACCGGTTGGGACAGCTGGCAGCAGCGTTCGATAACGTAGTCGGTGAGCGTGCTCCAGCCCAGTTTGGCGTGCGAGTTGGCGGCATGCTCGCGCACGGTGAGCGTGGTGTTGAGGAGCAGGACGCCCTGCTGTGCCCATGGGGTTAGGTCTCCCGTGGCGGGAATGGGGTAGCCCAGATCGGCATTGAGTTCCTTGTAGATGTTGCGCAGGCTCGGCGGCAACTTGGTTTGCGTCGCGGGGACCGAGAACGACAGCCCCATAGCCTGGTTGGGTCCGTGATAGGGGTCTTGACCCAAGATGACAACCTTGACCTGGTCGGCCGGCGTGTAGGCGAGGGCATTGAGGATGTCGTCTTGTGCCGGGTAGATAGTCTGCTCGGCACGCAAAAGGGCGATGCGCTCGAGCAGCTGGTTCGTAGTGTCACGTACCGGCTGCGGCGCATCGCCCAACCAAGTTGCTATGTTGCGGTCGCGAGTTGCGGTGTCCATGGGGCTCCTTTACGTCAGATGCTCTGTTGGCATCTATTGTAAAGGCGCACCGGTTGCCTTTATGCCGCGGCTGTATGAAGAGTGGGGTCTACGAGACGTGCTCGGGCGCTCCTGCCATGCGAGCCTGTCCATGTGCGCGGAGGCGCGGAAGCTCGACGGTTGCCGCCATGACGCCGGTGAGGATGAGAGCTGCACCCAGGAAGGCGATGGGGCTCAGGACCTCACCGACTAGGAAGAACGAAAAGACGGCGGAGCAGACCGGCTCGAGCGAGAAGGCAAAGCCGGTGGTCTCGGCAGGCACGTGGGGCTGCACGAGCGTCTGGGTGATAAAGCCGTAGGCAGAGCAGATGAGTGCGAGCGCGACGACGACTACGACCTCGCCCGGCGTGCCGGGAAGCGTGAAGCCGCCAAAGGTGAATGCGGCGATGCCCGAGAACAAGCCGCCAAAGCCCAGCTGCCAAACGCCCAGAGCCAGCGGGTCGACATCTTCGACAAAGCGCTTCGCCACAATGATGTGTCCGGCGTAGACAAAGGCGGAGAGCAGCATGATGATCGCGCCCGGGTTCAGGCTGGTAAAGTCGGCGCCCGAGAGCAGCAGCATGCCGCAGGTGACGATGGCGGTGCCGACGAGCACTTTGCGCTCGGGGGCGCGACGCAGCAGGGCGGCGTTGGCAAACGGTACGATCACGACCGTCAGGCTCTGCAAAAAGCCGGCAGTGGAGGCAGAGGTGAGGCTGGAGCCCAGGCACATGCAGGTGAGCTCGGTTGCCATGATGGCGCCGATGATGGCGGCACGGACCATAAGGTCGCGGTTGATGCGGAACGCGCGCTTGTGGAAGAGCAACAGGCAGGCCACAAAGGCGATGATGCAGCGTAGCGCGACGATGCTCGTGGCGTTCATGCTGTCCATGCCGATCTTCATGAGGGGGTACGAAAAGCCCCATGCGACGGGAACGGAAAATGAGAGCGCGATTGCTTTTTTGCGATCCATGGGACTCCTTTTGTTACAGAACGGTTTCGTAAAAAGGATTCTGCTCCCAGATGTGGATGTAGTAAAGCGAATGTATCTTCAGTATGATTAAGAAATACTAATGTTGGCAGAAAAAGCCCTGGCAAAACGTTTTACGGTTACATCGATGTGGAGGCACGATGACATCGCGGTATCAGATTGTTTGTATGGTGGTCGATTGCGGCAGTCTTAAGGGCGCGGCGGACGAACTGGGCTATACGCAAAGTGCGGTGAGCCAGGCCGTCAAAGCGCTCGAGCGCGAGCTGGGTACCACGCTTATCGAGCGCGGTAAGCAGGGCGTTTCGCTTACGCGCGACGGTAAACAATATCTGCCGTTCCTGCGCCAGATTGTGACCGCTGAGGCCGAGCTCGAGGGTAAGCGCCAGGAGCTGCTGGGGCTCTCCTCGACTGATATTCGCATTGCGACATTTACCAACGTGAGTCGTACCGTGTTGCCGCGCGTGATCCGCGACTTTGGGGCGCTGCACCCGGGCGTACGCTTTACCCTTAAGCAGGGCGACTACACGCGCAACGCCCAATGGGTGCACGACGGCGTAGTGGATTTTTGCTTTACGGCACGCGGGTTTACCGCTGGCCTCGAGAAGCGCGTGGTCTATCACGACGAGTTGGTGGCACTGTTGCCTGTCGCGCATCCGCTGGCGGCAAAGGAAAAGGTGACGCTCGCCGACCTGGCTTCCGAGCCGTTTGTGCTTCTGGATGAGGGCGAACAGAGCCTGGTGCTCGATGCATTCGCGGCGCATGGCCTGTCGCCGCACGTGACGAGCGAGGTCACCGACGACTACACCATCATGGCGATGGTGGAGGAGGGCCTAGGCGTGAGTATGCTCTACCGTCGTACTGTGGAGGGCATGCGTGCCGATATTCGCGTACGTCCCATCGTGCACGCCCCCTCGCGCGACGTAGTGGCGGCCTGGCGCAGCTGGGACACCATGCCCATCGCCACGAGGCGCTTTATCGACTATATGAGCTCGCATATTGTCAATTAATGACTGGCGCGGCGTTGAGTGCGGTGTTTAGCGGGCTGTCGCTTTGGCTTGGGTGACACGATAGGTGCGTGCCGGGTGGCAGAGTAGCACCGCCACGACCATAAAGAACGCCGTGGTGCCCAGGCTGATGGGGTAGACCATCATGATGTTCGCAAAGGTGCGGAAGTGCGGGAACACGCAGAACACCCAATAGAAGCGGATGCCGCAGACGCAGATCATGGTGATGAGGGCGGGCGTGAGCGAGATACCAAAGCCGCGCAGGTAGCCGGACATGTTTTCGTAGAACATGCTAAAGGCGTACGCCGGGAAGATCGAACACACGCGGATATAGCCGATCGAGACGATGTTGGGATCGCTGTTGAACAGCGACAAGATCTCGCGCCCCAGGCCGACAATAACGATAATTGTGGTGAGCGCGACGATACCGCCTTCGACCAGGCAGACCTTGAGCGTTTTGGTGCAGCGGTCGATCTGGCGGGCACCGTGGTTTTGTCCCACAAAGGTGGTGCACGCCTGGCTAAAGCTGTTGAGCAGGTTGTAGCACACGTACTCCAGACTCATGGCGGCGCTCGATGCGGCCATGACTTCGGTGCCAAGGCTGTTGATGGCAGACTGGATGATGATGTTGGCGACGGCAAAGACAGCGCTTTGGATGCCGGCGGGCAGGCCAATCTTGACGATGCGCTTGAGGGCGACGGGGTCGATAGCCAGGTCGCGTGGGGTGACGCGGACGACGGAGTCGGTCTTGAGCAGGCGGATAAAGAGCGTAGCGGCGCTGACGGTGTAAGCGATGGCGGTGGCGATGGCGACGCCCGCGACGCCCCAGTGGAGTACAGGGACAAAGATGAGGTCCAGGCCAATGTTGAGGACGGTGGACACGGCAAGCGCCTGCAGCGGCATGCGGGTGATGCCGACGGAGCGGAAGATCGCGGCCTCAAAGTTGTAGAGCAAAATCGAGGGCATGCTCAGCAAAAAGACGCGTAGATAGAGTGAGGCGAGCGGCATGGTCTCGGCGGGAACGTTGAGCGCGGCGAGCATGGGCTCGGCAAAGATCTCGCCCAGAGCGATGACGACAAAGCCCACGAGTGCCATTAAAATCGAGGTATGGACGGCGCGTTTGACCATGTTCTGATCGTTGCGGCCGATAGCGTTGGCGATGACCACGTTGGAGCCAAGCGACATGCCAATAAACAGGTTGAGCATAAGACTGGTAAGCGGAACATTGGAGCCGACCGCCGCCATGGCGAGGGTTCCCTGGTCGCCCGAGAAGTTACCGATAATGACCGTGGCGATGAGGTTCGACAGCTGCTCCAAGATGCTCGTGGCGGCCACGGGGAAGGCGAACAGGGGAATATTGCGCCACAGCGAGCCGGTGGTCATATCGATGTGCTTAGATGCGGTATCAGCCATACGCTCTCAATCTCTAACATGCTATATCGTGCTTATTTGCGCAGACGATGATACTCCTAATGCAACCAGTCGGCACTTAGGGACGTTCCTTTTCTGCCGGCAGCTGGGGACACTCCTTGTAGTCATTGGGGACGTCCTTAAACGACTAGTCATTCAAGAACGTCCCCAATGACTAGGTGGGAAAGGCGTGCGACAATGGTGGGCGTTGTGTTGTTCGCGCTAAGGAGTTGCCATGTTGTTGTGTCCCGTTTGCCATGAGCCGTTGGTGGACAATGAGCGCGGTGCTGCATGCGCGGGCGGACACCGGTTTGACCGTGCGCGCGAGGGCTATCTATACCTCCTACGCTCGTCCAAGAGCGGCGATTCCATGGGCGATCCCAAGTCGCAGGCGCGCAGCCGTCGTGACTTTCTGAACCGCGGATACTATGCGCCGTTGCGCGATGCGATGGTCGAGCTGGTGCGCGAGCGGGTGTCTGGACGTGCCGCGTCTGCGAACTGCCCCATGACGTTGCTCGATATTTGCTGTGGCGAGGGCTACTACACCAGCGCCATGGGCGCGGTGCCGGGCGTGGACGCTTACGGGTTCGACTTGGGCAAAGAGATGGTGCGCCTGGCCGCCAAGCGCGGCGATGCGACCTATTTTGTGGCCAACATGAAGGATATCCCCGTGGCCGATGGCGCCTTCGATATGGTGGCCGAGCTCTTTGCTCCCTTTAACGAGCGCGAGTTTGCCCGCGTGCTGGCGCCAGAGGGCTCGCTCTACATCGTGGTGCCGGGTGCCCGTCATCTCTTTGGGCTCAAGGAGGTGCTCTACGACACGCCATATCTCAATGACGAGAAACTGCCGAAGACTACCGAGCTCGAGTTGGTCGGAACGCAGCGGGTATCTGCGAATATTACGCTCCAGACCCAGGCCGACATCGAGGCGGTGTTCCAGATGACGCCGTACTACTATCGCACACGCCCTGCCGACAAAGAGCGACTGGCAAACTTGGACACCCTTCAAACCGACATCGACTTCATCATCGCCGAGTACCGCCACAGCTAACAACCTGCCAAAAAGGGACAGGTTTATTTTGGTAGGTTTTATCTGGGCAAACGTAAAGGGCCGACCGCGGAGATGCGCGATCGGCCCTTTTTAGTTGCTTGGCTGCAGAGGTTATGAGAAGCGAGCGCTTATAGGCGGTCCTTGTTCTCGGCTTTAACGGCGTGTGCCTGCTGAACAAAGAACAGGTCGTACACCACGATGACAAAGGCGCCAAAGTTGATGGCGTCGCCGCCAAACGCGGGAAGCGTGAGCACCGCTTGGGCAAGCGTGGCGACCGCGGCAACAATACCGAGCTTAAACGCGCCGTCCACCTGCGAAGGCTTGTTGGCGCCCTTGATACCGGCGACGCCTGCGGCAAGGTCGACGAGACCCTTGGCGATAAGCACGACCGCTGCGAGCGTGGCGTACGAACCGTACGTGGAATCGAGACCGCCCGTGGCGATACCGACGCCGGCGGTGACGAGGCTGGCGATGCCCAAAACAAAGTAGATGAGAGCAAGGATTTTGAGAGTCTTGCGAGTGAAGCTCATGGCTGGTCCTTTCGATACGAGTACGCCAACTTGGCGCACCCAATGTACTGCACATATGGTGAAGCACATTGTAGTTCAACGCGGCGATGCATGCGTTTGAAAGCGCATTGAGCCCGCGCAGCCAAACCCAACCTTTCAAAAAGGAAAGCTGGGCGTAAGTCAAATCGATGGCAGCGTATGCGCGGCGCTGCGATGATGGGTCCATGGTAAGAGCTGGTCTCAAGGAGGAGCCATGATGTACGGAGCAGGGCAAGTGCATGAGCCGCGGTCGTTGGGAAGGCGCATGGGTGATTCTGTGATCGCTGCCGTGTGCACGGGATTGATGGCGGTGCTTTGCATTGGGATGCTGTGGGCCATGTCGCATGTGGGACAATAGCGGACGGTTGGGTGCCGACATAAACGGCGCTCGCGTATTCGTTTTGCTTGTTAAGGAGTACCCATGGGCGTCGTCGATCCCTTTTCTGTTGCTCGGTCCGCGGGGCTTGAGCTAATCGGGAAGTCCGAGGGCCTCACGCTCACCGACGGCACGATGGAGCTGCGTGCCGATTTCACCCGCATGCATCCGCGGCTCAAGCAGGGCCGTCTGCGGCAAGAGCTGCTGGTAAAGGCTGCGCGCGCAAAAGGCGTCGAGTGCCCATGGGCGATTGATGCCACGGCAGGCTTTGGCGAGGATTCGCTGCTGTTGGCGGCCGCGGGCTTTACCGTCGATCTGTATGAGCAGGATTGCGTGATCGCGGCACTCCTCAAGGATGCTTTGGATCGCGCGGCAGATGATCCGGCGCTTGCGACAGCCGTGGCGCGCATGCGCTTACATGCGGGCGAGGACAGTATTACCGGCCTTCGCCATACAGCTGAGCTGATCGGGCAGGGCGAGCTCGCGGCTCCCGACGTGGTGTATCTGGACCCCATGTTTCCCGAGCGCACCAAGAGTGCGGCGGTGAAAAAGAAGTTCCAACTCTTGCATCATCTGGAACAGCCATGTGCCGATGAGGAGACGCTGGTCGAAGCTGCGCTTGCGGCGCGTCCGCGCAAGGTCGTTATCAAGCGGCCGGTAAAGGGCCCGCTGCTTGCCGGCGTTAAGCCGAGCTATCAACTTGCGGGCAAGGCCGTTCGCTACGATGTTTTGGTGCCGCCGCGCCCGTAGCTTGCGCGCGATAGCTGGCGCTCCGTCAGTGCCGTGTCGAAGCGGCGCCTATTTCCAAGGGTGCGACGTCAGGTGCCATCCGCCGCAGTATTCGCATTTGTAGCAGGCCAAACCGCGCCGCCCGCGGTTTTCGCATTCGGCCATAACGGCCTCGGCCTCGGCGCGCGTGTCGTAACGGATTTTGCGTTCGCACGACTTGTAGCGCCAGGCCTCATCGCGCTCGGCATCCAGGGCGTCGCGGCGCTCGTCTTCGCGTGCAAACAGGTCGCTCATATCGCCGCCGGTGGCAGCGCCCAAAAACTCGCTTTTGGCCTTTGACCAGGCGGCTCGCTTTTTACTTCCCATCTGCTTCGCGCCCCTCTCCAAACGCTGGTATCATTGCCCAATCAAAGTGATACCAATAAACGTGAGGTCGCCGCGTGATGATCAGAAAAACCCTCGATACCGACATTCCCGCCGTCATGGCTATCTACGACGCTGCCCGCGCCTTTATGCGCGCGCATGGCAACGCCACACAGTGGCCCGAGGGCACGCCTTCTGCCGAGCAACTGGCTGCCGATATCGCCGCCGGTGGCAGCTATGTGTGCGAAGTCGATGGCCGCGTGGTGGCGACGTTTGCCTTTTTACCGGGCCCGGACGAGTGCTATGACGTAATTGAGGACGGGCAATGGCGTAGCGACGCTCCATACGCCGTGCTGCACCGTGTGGCGTCCGATGGCACCGTGCACGGTATCGCGGCTGCGATGTTTGCCTTTGCCAAGGAGCGTGCCGATCACCTGCGCATCGACACGCATCAGGACAACCTGCCCATGCAGGGGGCGAGCATCAAGGCGGGGTTTGAGCGCGCCGGCATCGTGTATGTGTCGGACGGCACACCGCGTGTTGCGTTCGATTGGCTGCGCGAGGCGTAAGAGTGGGAACGCGTGTCAACAATTCACTCGAACGAAAATGGCCCCAGACGGGGCTATTTTCGATTACTGAGCTGTTTTGAAAGCCGGCTTTCGCAAGGCGCGAACCTACGAAAATCGCCGCGCGGCAACGCAGGGCGATGAGCTCGGTCGGGGGATAGGGCCCGCTTCGCCCGCCGGCCCGTAAATTGTATCATCCAGTGTGGAGCGTGAACGCCCGTTGCCGCGTGCGATGGGCTTGCAATAAGAGGAGAGCCATGTCGAAGCAAGCGGTCGTTGGAATCTTGGCGCACGTCGATGCCGGCAAGACCACGTTGGCCGAGGTCATGCTGTTCAACGCGGGTCGCATTCGCAAGCGCGGCCGCGTGGACGATGGCGATTCGCATCTGGACACGAACGCGATCGAGCGCGAGCGTGGCATCACGATTTTTTCGTCGCAGGCCGTGCTCGACCACGGTGATACCCACGTCATGCTCGTGGATGCGCCCGGCCACGTCGATTTTTCGGCCGAGGCGGAGCGCACGCTGCGCGCGCTTGACTATGCGATTTTGGTTGTGGGTGCCAACGACGGCGTGCAGGGACACACCGAAACCCTGTGGCGCCTGCTTGCACGTTATGACATCCCGACATTCATCTTCATCAACAAAATCGATTTGGAGAATCCCGGCCGCGATGTTTTGCTGGCACAGCTTGGGCAGCGTCTTTCCGAAGGCTGCCTGGATGCCAACGAACTGCTGGCGGGCGGCTCCGTTCAGGAGGACGCTGCTGCGTTGGACGAGGCGGCGCTCGAGGAGTTTCTTGAGGCGGATGAGCTTTCCGCCGCGACGCTGTCGCGCATGGTTGCCGAGCGCAAGCTCTTTCCTTGCTTTGCCGGATCGGCGCTCAAGGACCAAGGCGTGGACGAACTGCTGGATGGCATATGCGCGCTGATGCGCGAACAGGCATGGCACCCGGAGTTTGCCGCGCGCGTCTATCGTGTCAGCCGCGGGGATCGCGGTGAGCGCTTGGCATGGGTTAAAGTGACCGGCGGCACGCTGCATGCCAAGCAGATGATTGGCGGACGTTCCGGTGCCGAGGCATGGGAGCAGAAGGTCGATCAGGTACGCATCTATAACGGCGAGAAGTATGAGCTTGCCCAAGAAGTTGCTGCTGGCGGTATTTGTGCCGTGACGGGCCTTGCGCACGTTCGCCCGGGGGACGCCCTGGGCGCGGAGCCCGCGGGCGATGCACCTGTCATTGCGCCGGTTCTCACCTATACGGTGCTGCCGAACGAGCACGATGTCCATACGGTGTTCCAAGCGCTGGCCGAGCTTGCCGACGAGGATCCCATGCTCGGCGTAAGCTGGAATACGCATCTTGAACAAATACATCTGCAGCTCATGGGAGCGGTGCAGCTCGAGGTCGTGCAGCGCGTTCTTGCCGATCGTTTTGGCCTTGCGGTCGAGTTTGAGCCCGGCGGCATTCTCTATAAGGAGACTATTTCGCAGCCGGTCGAGGGCGTGGGCCACTTTGAGCCGCTGCGCCACTATGCCGAGGTACATCTGCGCCTGGAGCCGTTGCCAGCGGGTTCGGGCGTGCAGTTTGGCACCGTGACCTCGACCGACGAGCTCGATCTTAACTGGCAACGTCTGGCGCTCACCAACGCCATGGAGCGCGATCACCTGGGCGTGCTGACCGGCTCGCCCATCGCCGATGTGCGCATTACACTCACGGGCGGCCGTGCGCATGCCAAACACACCGAGGGCGGCGACTTTCGCCAGGCCACGTACCGCGCGATTCGCCAGGGTTTGATGCAGGCGCGTGACGCCGGCGCGGCGGTGCTGTTGGAGCCGTGGTATCGCTTTGAGCTCGAGGTGCCGGGGGAGTGCGTGGGCCGGGCACTCTCGGATGCCACGCGCATGGGTGCCGAGTACGAGCCGCCGACGATGGCGGGAGACCGGGCGAAGCTTGTGGGTCGCGTGCCGGCATCTGAGGTGCAGGATTACGCGCTGGAGGTGGCCGCCTATACGAGTGGTCGTGGGCATCTGTACCTAGAGTTCGCCGGCTATGCGGCTTGCCATGATGCCGAGCGCGTCATCGAGACGGCCGCCTATGAGCCCGAGGCCGATCTGCCCAACACGCCCGATTCGGTCTTTTGCTCCCACGGCGCCGGTTACACGGTCAAATGGTACGACGTCCCCGAGGCAGCCCACGTAAAGGTCGATCCCTCCACCTTCCGCCCCTGGCGAGCAGCAGACGCAGAGTTCTTCTGCCATAGGTGATAGAAGGGCGGCCTCTTTGTCACCTGCTGTTGGTATAACTCGGTATAAGTTGGTATAACTATAGGCAGCGTTTGCCAATCCGAGGAGGCCGACATGAATCCAAATCCCTTTAAGCCAACGGCAGGCAAGCGGCCTCCGATGCTCATTGGTCGCGAGTCGGTCATCGAAGATTTCGAGGAAGGGCTCGATAACGGCGCCGGAGCGCCGGGCAGGCTCATGCTCATTACGGGAAACCGCGGCTGCGGCAAGACAGTTCTCCTGCGGGAGCTGCAACGTCTGGCCAGCGAGCGCGGATGGGCGGTTGTCTCCGATTCCGCTTCGCTTGGCTTATGCGACCGCTTGGCCGACGCGCTTCGCTCGAATAGGCCCGTTGTGACGTCAATGGAATTCGGTTCGTCGTTTGGCCGGATGTCGGTCGAGGCGGCGCGAGCAAAGGGCGAAACGTTGCGAGGGCTGGTCAACGAGCGCCTCAAGAAGCTCGGTCCAGGCAAGGGCATACTGTTTGCGATTGACGAGGCGCAATCTGCGTCTATCGAGGAACTGGCGGCTCTTGCCGTTCTCTATCAGCAGGTGCTCGGAGATCAAGATGCCACGGGCTTGCCCGATAGCGACCAGCGCGGTCTTGCGCTGGCGTTCGCCGGCTTGCCCAGTATGGTTGATGACTTGCTCGAAGAGCCGAGCGTGACGTTTTTGCGGCGTGCCCAGCAGCGTACGCTGGGGGCGATATCTTTGCCCAAGGTGCGCGATTCGTATATCCAGACGGTCAAAGACGCTGGTCTTTACGTTGACGCGGAGACGGCGACCACCGCGGCGCGCAAAAGCATGGGGCATCCCTATATGGTTCAGCTGGTGGGCTATTACATGTGGCGGTCTGCTGTCCGGCGTGGCTCGCAGGTCATCGAAAGGCGCGATGTCGAGGATGGCCATGCGGATGCCGCCTCCGAGTTCTACGAAGCGGTTGACGCGCCCCTGTATTACGGGCTGCGCAGTCCACAGCGCCTTTTTATCGAGGCCATGGCGGTTGACGAGGGTAAACCGACGCGAATGGCGGACATCATTGAGCGCTGCGATCGCACTCAGAGCTGGGCGAGCAAATATCGCGCAAGCCTGATTCGCGAGCGCGTCATCGAGGCTGCCGGATACGGCCTCGTCCGGTTTACCGTGCCCATGCTGGGCGAGTATATCCGCGACCGCATTTTATGGCACGAGTAGGGTGATAAAGGTGACAGAACAGAAGATGAGCCCGCAGGCTATCGAAGTGCGTGGAGCGCGTGTACACAACCTCAAGGACATCGATATCGATATCCCGCTGGGAAAGCTCGTGGGTATTGCCGGCGTGTCGGGTTCGGGCAAGAGTTCGCTGGCGCTGGGGGTTCTTTATGCCGAGGGTTCGCGTCGCTACTTGGAAGCACTCAGCACCTATACTCGACGTCGCCTGACACAGGCCGAACACGCCCAGGTGGATGAGGTCTTGCACGTGCCGGCGGCGCTCGCATTGCATCAGCGCCCCAGCGTGCCGGGCGTGCGTTCCACCTTTGGCACCATGACCGAGCTCAACAACAGCCTGCGCCTGCTCTTTAGCCGCTGCGCCCATCACATGTGCCCGCATTGCGGGGCGCGTGTGGAGCCGAGCCTTAACGTGGCTGCGGGCCTGTCGCTCACGTGTCCGATATGCGGCCGCGAGTTCTACGCGCCGAGTGCCGAGGACCTTGCCTTTAACAGCGGCGGTGCGTGCCCTACCTGCGGCGGCACCGGTGTCATGCGCGAGGTGGACGAGGCGAGCCTGGTGCCCGACGAGTCAAAGACCATCAACGAAGGCGCGGTGCTTCCTTGGGGCACACTCATGTGGGATCTGATGAAGCAGGTGGCCGGCGAGATGGGCGTGCGCACCGACGTGCCGTTTAACCAGCTCACGCCTCAAGAGCGCGACATCGTGTTCCATGGTCCGGCGGTTAAAAAGCACATTCTCTACGTTCCCAAAAACGGCGAGGGCGCCACGCCGCTCGACTTCACCTATTACAACGCCGTCTATACCGTCGAGAATGCGCTCGCCAAGGTTAAGGACGACAAGGGCCTCAAACGCGTTGCGCGCTTTTTGCGCGAGGGGCCATGCCGCGACTGTGGTGGTACGCGTCTTTCCGAGGCTGCGCGCCAGCCCCAGGTGCGCGGTATCAATCTGGCGCAGGCGGCGGCCATGACGCTGGGCGAGGCGATTGAGTGGGTGCGCGGGGTGCCCGCATCCTTGCCGCCCGAGATGCGGCCCATGGCGACGGATATCTGCGATTCGTTTTTGAGCACGGCCCGTCGTCTGGTCGACCTGGGTCTCGATTACCTTTCACTCGATCGCGCCGGTGCCACGCTTTCCACGGGTGAGCGCCAGCGTGTGCAGCTTGCTCGCGTGGTGCGCAATCGATCGACGGGCGTGCTCTATGTGCTGGACGAGCCCTCGATCGGCTTGCATCCTGCCAATGTCGACGGCTTGGTGGGTGTGATGCGCGATCTGGTGGATGACGGCAACACCGTGGTTGTTGTCGACCACGATACGCGCGTACTGGCGGAAGCCGACTATCTGGTCGAGATGGGCCCCGTTGCCGGAGCAGGCGGCGGTAATGTGATTGCCGCTGGCACGGTGGACGAGCTCGAACAATCGCAGGGCAGCCGCATCGCTCCGTTTTTGCGCGCAGAGTCCAAGCGCTTGCGTCCGCAGGTGACTGACGAGGAAATGTTCGACCAGGGGCATATTCGCATGGCAACCGATGCCATCCATACCGTCAAGCCGCTCGAAGTTGATATCCCGCGCGGCCGCCTTGTTGCGGTTACGGGCGTTTCGGGTTCGGGCAAGACGACGTTGGTGCTCGAGACGCTCATCCCGGCGCTTAAGGCGCAGGCAGCCGGCGAGCGCCTGCCAAAACATGTGCGCTGGGTCGATGCCGAAGGCATTGCCCGCGCAAACCTGATTGACGCTACGCCTATCGGCGCCAACGTGCGCTCGACAGTGGCGACTTATGCCGACATTCATGACGAGCTGCGTCGCGCCTTCGCCCGTACGTCCGAGGCCAAAGCAGCCGGCTACAAGGCGGGTGCCTTTAGCTACAACACTGGCGCCTTGCGCTGCCCTACGTGCGATGGCACGGGCTCGATATCGCTCGACGTGCAGTTTTTGCCCGACGTCGAGATCGTCTGCCCGGCATGTCGTGGATCACGTTATGCAGACGCGGCTTCGCATATCCATCGCGAGGGCAAGGACGGGAGTCTGCTTACGTTGCCGCAGCTTATGGACATGAGTGTTGACGAGGCCATCGACGCCACACTGGGGCTCAAGAAAGTCCAGACGCGCTTGCAGACCTTGCACGACCTGGGATTGGGTTATCTCACGCTCGGTGAGCCCACGCCGGCGCTTTCGGGCGGCGAGGCGCAGCGTCTTAAGCTCGCGAGCGAGATGGGACGCGTGCAGGATGATGCCGTATTCGTGTTCGACGAGCCCACGATCGGACTGCATCCGCTCGATGTTCAGGTGTTGCTGAGCGTGTTTGACGGCCTCGTTGCCAAGGGCGCCACGGTTATCGTGATCGAACACGATCTTGACCTTATCCGTAACGCCGATTACGTGATCGACATGGGCCCGGGCGGTGGCGACGCGGGCGGGCAAATCGTCTGCGCCGGCACGCCGGGCGACATCGCGGCCTGCTCCAAGAGCATTACCGGCCGCTATCTATAGGCGATGCGACAAAGGGGCACCCCTTTGTCGCATTGACTTCTATTTCACGCATTGAGCTGCGAGATAGTCGCGGAAGAATGGCAATTCAAATGCGACGAGCCCTCGTCCTCGCTCCCCGATGATGCCGGCGTCTATCATGCGGCGTCGGTAGCGGGAGACCTGCTGCGGCGAACGCTTAAGGCGCTCGACAAGGTCAGCGGTGGTGGACTCTTCCTCGTCATCGAGCATGGCGATGAGGAATCGCTTGTCCTCTGCCGTGAGTTCCCGATAGGTTGCCGCGAGGATTCGGTCGTCCATCTCGTCGCGCGCTATTTTGATTCCCAGGTCAAAGTCGCGTGACGAGATTTCCTTCGAATCGCTTGTGAGATCCCAGGCACGGTAGCCTACGAGTTGCAACAGGAAGGGAAAACCAGAGATCGAGCGAACGGCTCTATCGATTCCCTCAGCATCTGCCAGGCGATCGTTTTCCTGGATTGTGCGAATCAAGGCCTCGCGTACGTCATAGTCGGCAATGCGACCCAGATGATATTGTTGGGCGCGGCGAAGGAACGAGACCGTCTTGTGGTTCAGCAACGTCGAGACGTTGTTGGGAAGTCCCGCCATGAGCAGGGCGACGCGTTTCCCATCGGTCACAAAGTGCTGATACGTCGCTGCAAGCTGAATCATCTCGTCGAGTGTCGGGTCCACCTCGTCAACCGTGACGAGCAGACCGGTGCCCGCCTCGTTGAGCTGGTCGATGATGTCGCTCATGCGATAACGCCAGGTTGAGGCATCGTGAACGCGATTGACCTCGATGCTGCCGAGCGGTGCAATTCCGAGGCCGGTGACTTCGAAGTGGGTGGACGAGTCGATGAGATGGGCTGCGGCACGTTTCGTCCCGAGCTCGATTTCCTCAAGCATTCCCGGGAGCGCGGTCGTCTTTACGGCTATCCAGCCGTGGGATTCCGCCCTTGTCGCGAGCGACGACATGAGAGCGGTTTTACCGGTTCCACGCGCGCCCGAGAAGATCGAGGTCAATTCTGGGCGCCTGCGCTGGCTCAAGAAGGCACGGTCCAAATCCCGAATAATCTGTTGTCTGCCAGCGAGATGGGCAGGAACCTCACCAAAACTAGGGGTAAACGGGTTTTCGAGGTATTTCACAAGGCTCTCCTTTCACACCGCCGTTTAACTTCATTTTACTTTAGTTAATTCTGATTAAAAATGAGGGCTCTTTATCTAGAGCATCAATTAGGCGTGCGTGCCATCGGCGTGGCGCTTGAATGTAACAAAGGGAAAGTTCCTTTGTCACATTCCCGGAAAGCCTGTTTGGCGTAGGGCTTCGTAGAGGACGATGGCGGCGCTGTTGGAGAGGTTGAGTGCGCTGATGCGGTAGTCGTTCGGATTGACGAAGTTGCCGCAGATGTCCTGTTGAAGGATGGCCTCGTGGCTGTCCTCGGTATGCCCCAGCGATTCCTCGTGGGTTTCCCAGGCCTCGGCGTTGTCAAGCGAATCGCAATCGCGCAGCATCGGGATGCGCTCGCAGCACGTGGGCGCTGCAGCGAGTAGCTCCTCGGGAATGCCCGAGCTCTCGCTGCCAAAGACCAAGTAGTCGCCATCGCGGTAGGTACTCTGCGCATAGGTGCGGCGTGCCTTTTTGGTCAGCAGATGCAGGCGTTCGTCGGCAGGGGAGAGGTCATTGCGCGCAAGGAAGTCCTCCCAGCCGGCATAGGTCGTCACGTCCAAGTTTTGCCAGTAGCCCAGGCCGGCGCGACGTACCGTCTTGTCGTCGAGCGAAAACCCCAGCGGCTCCACCAGATGCAGGCGGGTGCCGGTAACCACGCAGGTGCGGCCGATATTGCCCGTATTGGCCGGAATCTCGGGCGCATACAGCACAATGTTGAACATGAATCTCCTTGGCTCAGAACGAAAAACCACCACGAAGGGCACCTTCGTGGTGGTTTGGCAGTTACATAGGCGGAAAAATGCCCGCTTGGATAAACCTAGGCGCGGTGCCAGTCGGTCAGGCAGGCATCGAGGGAGGCGATGAGCGCGTCCTTGTCCATGTGACGGCCGATGATGCACAGGCTCGTCATGCGGTCGCCCGTCTCGTCGTCCCAAATTTGCATGATCTCGGGGTTCTCGTCGATGATCTTCTGCTTCTCGCCCTCGGGCGCGGAGTCAACGAACAGGCCGTTCTCCATCAGGCGCATCTGGTGGCCGGCCTGCTCAAACATGTAGCACATGTCCGGATCACCGGTCTGCCACAGCGGACCCTTGACGCGGATGACCTCGTCGGGCCACTCCTGCTCAACAAAATCAGTGAACTTCTGCAGGTCAAACGGCTTGCGGCGCGAGTACACAAAGGTCTCGATGTCGTACTCGAGCACTTCGGGGTCGTCGTGCTCCTCGGGATGCTCCATGGCCTCGATCCAGGCGGCGGAGTTGTAGGCGCGCATAAAGTCGAAGCGGTCGGTATCGAGCAGCTCCTCCATGGGGACCTCGCCGTTTTGGGCCTCGACGATCACGGCGTCCTTCTGCAGGCTGCGCACGATGGCCTTGAGCTCGGCGATCTGCTCGGGCGTCACGGTATCGGTCTTGTTAAGGATCAGCGTGGAGCAGAACTCGATTTGCTGGATGAGCAGGCTTTCGATGTCGTCCTCGTCGATATCCTCGGCCAGCAGGTCGCGGCCGCCGTTGAACTCGTCGTACATACGGGCGCAATCAACCACGGCCACGATGTTGTCGAGCGCGAGCTTGGGCTCGCCGCCCACCTTGGCCTCGTCGCAGAAGCTCGAGATGGTGTAGGCGATGGGGATGGGCTCGCAAATGCCCGAGGCCTCGATGATGATGTAATCGAAGTTGCCCGAATCGGCGATGCCCTGCAGCTGGTTAGCAAGGTCATCCGAAAGTGTGCAGCAGATGCAGCCGTTGGTGAGCGGGATGAGGTCATCGGTCTCGGAAAGGCCGCCGTCGGCGATGAGGCTGGCGTCGACGTTGATCTCGCCGATGTCGTTGACGATCACGGCGGCGCGGATGCCGCCGTCGTTAGCGAGGATGTGGTTGAGCAGCGTGGTCTTGCCGGCACCGAGGTATCCGGTAAGCATGATGATCTTCACGGGTTTGTTGGGCATGTGCCCTCCTTTGTTAGACATGGCTTACAGTTGAATCTTATGCCAAACGCCTGCTCTTATACCCACGCGCCGGCAAATAACACAAGCTACTCCCAGGCTCCCCATACATCGGGGCAATAACCGACGGTGGCCTTCTTACCGTTGCGCACGATGGGCTCGGCTAGAACCTGCTGGTTCTCGAGCAGCTTGTCGAAGCGCTGGCTGGGGGTGAGGTGCTGGATGAGCGCGAGCGTCTCCTCGTCCTTAGCCTTGGGGTTGAGCAGCTTGTCGATGCCGCCGACCGCCTGCATCACGCTCGTGAGCTCGCCCTTGCTCATCTCCTTTTCCTTAAGGTCGATAAACTGCACCTTAATGCGGCGCTCCTTAAAATAACGCTGAGCCTTCTTGGTATCGAAAGACTTTTTGGTGCCAAAAATTTGCACGTTCATGTATTTGTTCCGCCGTTCTACCTGATGAAGTTGGTGCGCTCGCGATCGGCTTCGGGGGCTTCGATGCCGGCGGCCTGTCCTGCCTCGATACAATGCAGGAGCCAGGCCATGTTCTTGCCGATGTTGCGCATGGTGGCCAGGCCCTCGGCGTCTTGGGCGGCCTCGCCCGGCATGGCGCCAAACACGTTGTTCCAGTACGTGGAAGCAACCACGGGCATCTGGTTGATGGTGAAGTACTTGTTGAGCACGTCGAAGGTCGTCGACGTACCGCCGCGACGGGCGACGGCGACGGCAGCGCCCGGCTTGTGTGCAAAGGCCTTGCTGCCGGCATAGAAGGCGCGATCGAGGGCCGAAAGGATGCGGCCGCTGGGGTGCGCATAGTAGACGGGCGAGCCAAAAACAAAGCCGTCTGCCTGCTCGGCGGCAGCGATGAGCTCGTTCACCACGTCGTCGTCAAAGGTGCAGCGACCGCCAAGCTTGCCGCACTGGCCGCAACCGATGCAATCGCGAATGGGCTTGGCGCCCAGCTGAAACACCTCGGTATCAATGCCTTCGGCGTTGAGCTGCTCGGCGACCTCGGCGAGTGCGCGGGCGGTGTTGCCGTTTGCCTTGGGACTGCCATTGACCAAAAGAACCTTCATCACAAACTCCCTCTGCTGTTGGTGACTTCTGCGGAGGATTATCGCACGAGAGGGCAGATGGCGTGGGGCGCGATTCCAGCGACCGCCCATCATACGCCCCGTCTCGATCGGCAGCTTCATCCGAGGGCCAACGGCGGGCTCGCTCACCAGGTACGAGAGGGACACGGTCCAGAGGATGCTGGAGCGCGGGGCCTCATGCAAGCCGATTGTGAGGAGTCTGGGCAGGTCGCCTTCGATGGCGAACTCTGAGGTCTTAGAAGGCGGGCTGCTGTGCGGCTTGAGGAACAATCTCGGCGGGCAGGAAGTGGCGGCGTGGCAGAACTGGCAGTTCGACAAATACGGAGATCGAAAACTCCGCAGAGGTTTCGCCGGAGGCCAATTGCTTTTCACGCTGCCGTCGCTTGCGGGTGTTTTCAAGTGGGTGAAGCTAGCGGGTCGTCGACACCTTCATGTCCCGCACGATGTAGTTCATAGTGCGGTAAATTTGCATGCGCAGTTTTATCGCGCAGATGAATTCATGATAGGTGAATCTGATCTGTGCCCCCGTCCTGCGGTATGTGACGTAGTCCGGCCTCGCCCCGTTTATATTTCGACCTTAAGGCGAGTGCCGCATGTTTAAAACGTATTGGGAATACGTTTGCAAAAGAGCGAGCCAAAGGGTACAAATTCTCCTATTTCTTTCATATCGTCCGTTTTCTTTAAACAGACAAAGATGAGGCGAAAGATTGTCCTATAATAAAACATCAAATTGAGTTTTAGTGTGGGCTTATATAACGGTTTTCATGATTGGGGAATCTGCCATCCACTTTAGGTCCGAGGAAGCCGCCAATGTCTCTAATATGTAGGACTCAAACTTACAGCTTTTTGTAGGACTCAAACTTACAGCTTTTGAATCCATTACATACTCATTACAGATAATTAGAAATAAACGAGAATTGCTAGGTCCATAATTGCAATTAAGTATTTCGTAAGCACGAAAGAGAGCGGATTGTATATGAATTATCTTAGCTCGGCCTCAGTTGATGTGACCTATCGATGCAATTTGCGATGTCGGCATTGTTTTGATTTCGGCGGGGAATGTGCCTATGAGGAAATGAATGATGACGAACTGATCAGCGTTTTTCGACAGCTTGCCTTGATTGATCTTTCGTCGATTTGCATTTGTGGCGGAGAGCCCATTCTTAGGTTTGATTTGATTCGTCGCGCCGTGAGGTTAGTTAAGGAGCTTAATCAAGGCACTCTCGTGTCAATGGTCAGCAATGGCATTCTTTGGACAGAAGAAATTGCTGACGCCCTAAAAAGAGATGGACTGGATTTAGTGCAGTTTAGCCTCGATGGGATTTCAGATGCGTCTTATGACCATGTGAGGTTGAGTAACGGTAAGCTCCATCGAGTACTGGATGCGATTAAGATCGCACGAAGACACGGAATAAGGGTCGCAGTTGCTTCTCTCCCCCATGCTAGGAATATAAGGGAATACCCTTCAATAATAAGTTTTTGTGAAAAAGAAGGTGTAAGTGATTTTAGAGCACAGCCTTTGATGCCGCTCGGACGAGGTGAGCTGAATTATAAGGATCTGTGCCTAACGCCCGAGCAAAATGATGCGCTTGCTGCATATTTGAGCGCGCGCAATGCTGTTTCTCAAATGCAGATTACCTGGGGTGACCCCGTAGATCATTTGTATATGTATAGGGAGACAGGGAGAATTCCGCAAATATGCGTCAATGCGTATGGGGAGCTCTCGGTGTCTCCTTACCTGCCGATTACCATTTGGAATCTAAATCGAAATACTCTGCGGGAGTATATTGATCTCGAAATAGATAGATATGCGTTACGGCACCCAATTGTCGAGAAGTGCCTAGCTCGTATAGAGGAGCTTTCGGACTTCACAAGTATCCAACAGGGGCTTCCTGTTCTTTTCAAAGAAAGGAACATAGATATATCTAAAGAATTGGAGGATGCTGCACGTGTGCACGGGGATAAGTTGCGTAAAAGCAGTTAGGGCTAAAGAGAGCGACTGCAAAGAGGTTTTGTCTTTTGTTTATAGAGCCAATGAAAGCATGGATCAATATGTCGTGCTTGACCCATTCTCAACTATACAAAATGGAAAGATGAGAGGACGTCTAATTAGGCAGACTCTATTTGATGGGCGTTATCAGGTTTGCCTGATCAGGGCTGATTCCATCGAACCTTGCGGAATGCTGATTACGGCTAAGGGCGCTGCACTAAGAGGCAGGTCTAGCAGTTTGGTTTTATTTATATTGGAAAGGGGGATTCAAATTGCGGAGTTGCGCTGGGAAGGTTCGGAAACGCCATGTCGAGTAGCCGCTATCACTAAGGATGGCTGCGAATCTGGGCTCGAGCAGTTTGGGTTTAAATGGTCGGTGGCGGTAGAACTTGCGAACGGAAGCATGAATTACTATTTCCTAGAGGTAGGGTAAGGAAATATGAAGAAAAGAGAGATGCTGGGTGCTGTTCCGAGAATGCGGTATGCCGTACGCGTAAGGCACACTCAGACCGGTAGCGTTTTGACCGCGAACAGCTACTATATTCGTCTCAATGAAGATGCGCTCGCTATCGTTAATTTGATAGATGGAGGGCGGTGCATTGAAGATATCGCTAACGAAATTTGCGCCAATAAGAAGTTGTCCGGCAGCGATAGGTCAATCGTTGCCGATAAAGTTCTAAATACAATTTTGAAAATATGGAAAACAGGCTTATTTCTCGAGGGCGATTTAGACGATCTTGCACCTAGATTTCTGTATCAGCGTAACAATATCATGTATATTCCCTACTACGCGAAAGCCGCTTCACTGAGATGTTCGTATCTGTCTCCGATTGTTGATGGGTCTATAGTTCAAACGGTCAATGACATCTCGGATAACTTCGGCTCATCATCAGTCGTATTGGAGCTTCAGGACAACCAGCAAGAGTGTATGACGCAAATTGCTTTTGTAAGAACGATTGTTGAAGATGCCTACTTCCTATATTCAATATTTGGCGTAATTCCAAACTTGCAGCAATGGCAGGGAATTCGTGACTACATGTCGGTCTTTGAGCTTGTTTTTAAGAGCGAAATGACTCAAGAGGATTTGAAAAGTGATGGAATGCGAGATTTGAATTACCTGATCTATTCGGTGAGCGAAACAGATCGGTGTCTTTTGCCGCCCACTCTCTTGAAGGGAGTGATACCTAATGAGTTAATGGAAGGTGATATGGAGATTAGAGAATTGCAGATTGATCTGTAGTTTTGGAGACTACTGCCAAGTTAGGAAGAAGGTAAAAAATGGATTTTGATCCGCGGGTTGGTCCAGTTAACTTAAATGGTGGCAGTCAAGATCCGGAGCCAGCGGTGGGAGTTGCTATATTCCCGGCTGCGGTTTGGGCAGTTGCAGTTTATGACATCGTAGTTGGTGTTAACTACGGCGCAGTCGTTAATGCTGCTGCAGCGGCTATGGTTTATACGAAGGCGGTTGCTATCGAGTAATTCACACTTGGTTTGATTCGATTGTGAATGCGCAACTAGGACGGAAAGCAAAGGAAGTTCTATGGAAACAGGGGATGCCGTCTGCTTGATGACTTCGATTGCCCTGATTATCCTTTCAATCCAATACAGGAGAGGAAGATGGCTCTGCTCAATTGCTGGATATGATGTCACAAAAAGGGAGAGCGGGATTGATATACGCCCTTACGCAAAGTTGATTTCTTCTGTGACGTTATGGATGGGGCTGCTGTTTTTTTTGTTGGCGGTAGAGGGCTGGGTACGCGATTGGAATACCAGTGTTTTTGAAGTTTTGGTTCTACTTCTGTTCAGCTTGGCTTCTTTGTCGTTCGTGCGGCTAGTTAGGTTTGTGTTTATGAGACGATAGCCAGCGGAAGCGGGATGGACGACAAAATGGACCAATACAGTCAATTGTCAAAAGAATTTGATAGGGTTGGCTTAACAGATTTACTCGAGGGCATATCCATGGCGGGGGATAGGTTTTATGTTGTTGAGCACTTATTTGCATCGGGTAAAGTAAACCAAGAATATCGAGGACTAGTGAGGCTTCTGTATCTTGGAGAGTCTGTGGCGCAAGCTGAAATGAAGCCATTTATTGAGCTGATTAAACTATTAGTGGACGCTGGCATCGTTGTTTTAGAGGACGGGATTGTCCACTCAACGGGTCTGGTTTTAAATCGATATAGAGGTGTCTGGATTGTCGCGGATGCTCCACGGCCAAACCCTAAAAGATATTTCGGCCCAGATTCATTAGGACTTGCCAGGCGGCTGTCTCCTCAGCTCGGGAAGAAGGGGCTTGATTTGTGTGCGGGCTCTGGGATTCAGTCGCTGATCATGGCAGCGGGTGGCATGACGGTTACATCGGTGGAGATAAACGCCGAAACTTGTGCAACTAACATGCTTAATTCCAAGTTGAATGGGCTGGACGGTGCGATAAAAACGGTTCAAGGGAATTTGTATGAGAAGCTCGAACCTGATAGTAAATACGACTATATTGTTGCAAATCCTCCGCTGGTCCCCATTCCCAATGGACTTGAATATCCTTTTGTCGGAGATGGGGGATTTGATGGATGCCGAGTTAGCAACGAGATTATCGAAAAGCTCCCAGATTATTTAAGCGATGATGGTACCGCGTTGATGGTGGGAATGATGGCTTGTGCTGATAAGGACAGCCTGGATGCAGTCTCAATAGTGCAAGACATAATGAGCAGCGAGTTGTCGGGAACGATGTCTTTGCTGGGATATGACGAGGTCTATCCATGCTCTTCGTTTGTTGAGGGTGTTGCATGGAGTGCGTATTTGGCTAATCCAACAAGGTGGACATCAGTAGATGAGGCAATTGATGATGTTTACGAACTCTATCGAAATGACCACACTGCAGGCGTTTATTACTATGTGTTACGGCTGCGAAAGGACAGTTCTTTGGATAGAGGGTTGAATATAATTGACAACTCAAATAAAAGGCCCTGTTCAGAGGCGTGGTTGATATAATGACGCATTTCAAATGGCGGAGAGACGAGTGCGCGTTGTTCTGGCATGTGGTCAAAACGACGATGTCATGCCACGGTGCAAAGATGCTGATGGTCATGGTTCTGGTGAGCTATGCTCTGACATCGCTGTCACCGTATTTGAACGGACAGTTTGTTGATATGCTCGTTTACGGTCAGGACATGCATTCGATTTATATTTTAGCCTTTGCTATAGCATTATTGGGGATTATTTCGGCGGTCTTCTCTTACTTTGCAAAGATGCTCCAGACGTCAGTCCTGAACCTCTCGTATTTCAGTTTTTTAAAAGAAATCGTGTCAGACTTTCAACATTTGCCACTTACGGACATAGAGTCGACTTCCCCGTTGTACTCTGCTCAGAAAATAAACTCGGACACCTCTTCAATAACATCGTTTGTTGTCATAAACATGATCCCATTGTTCATGAATGCGATTACAATGATTGCGGTTTTTTTGCTAATCGCTTCTCTCGATTTATCGATATGCACCGTCGGCATAACGCTTCTTGGGGCGTATTGCATTATGGTGCTTATGCTTCAACCCTCACTGCTTGCCGCTTCATTTCAAAAGAAAGAGGAAGATGGGTTCCTGTTCAGCTCCATAGCATCACGTATCGCACGGACGTTCGAGATTAAGCTGCTAGCCGGTTATGACAGCAGCTTCGAACATGTAGAAAAACAGTTTGATGTTGCGTACTATCCTTCAGTTCTTGCACTCGCGAAAGTACAAAGTATAGTAAGTTCTAGCGATCGTATGGCGGCGGCAGGATTTCAAGCTGTTTTGTTGCTGGTTTCGGGAGCAAGAATAGCCACAGGAGCTATGACAATTGGGGAATTTACCATGATAAATTCTTATTATTCCCTATTGATGAGCTGTGGCAAATACTATATCGGCGTCTTTCAGTCTTTGCAGGAAACGAGGGCATCAATAGCTAGGCTGAATGAAATAAAGGCGCGAAAACGGGATTACCGAAATTGCCTTGCGGTTAATAATGTGGGCCGCATACAGGTCCTAGATTTAGACTTCAGTTTAATTCGCGACGAAGAGCTGGTTGATATAACTTGCGGGGTGAATCTTCAATTTGACGTGGGCAGAACGTATGTAATTACAGGCCCTAATGGTGTTGGAAAAAGCACACTATTAAAGCTGCTCCTGGGTTTTTACGAGCACGCAAATGACAATATCGAGTACGATTGCACAAAGTTGACCGCTATCAATCTTGACCGAGTTCGGTCGGAGTGTTTCTCTGCCATGCAGCAAACGGCTTTCATCCCCGGTGACACAGTTGAAGACTATTTGCATGAATACGGCATCAGCTATGAGTTAATGGCGTCGTTTCTCAAGGAATGCGGTTTCGAACCAATTGATAAAATAAGATGGGAAAAATGTTCTAATCTATCTGGAGGAGAGCTGCAAAGGTTGCGCTTGGCTATGGCGTTATGCCGAAAAGCGGATTTTGTAATTCTCGATGAGCCGACCAATGATCTTGACGGATCGGCATGTGGCTGCCTGATAGAGTACATTAAACAAAATAAGCGAGGTCAGGCCTTTTTGATCGTTTCGCATGATTCTAGATTGCTCGATGTCGCCGATCATATTTTGGTAATGAGCGGTGAGGGGGCTATTGAATTAGCCAAATAATGGATTCCTGATTGTGCTGGAATGATATTGGGACGTATATTTGGTTGCTTTTTAAGGCGGGCATAATAATCGGGTGATCAACTCTTTCTCGTTCCATATGAATTTAGCGCCTCCCGAATGAATGTAATGGGCGGCTCCGGAACCCCCGCTGTCCTGGCCTAGGGGAAACGGAATAGACGGACCGACCGTTCGACTTTGCCTGGGAAAAGATGTCGGGCGGGGGGCGGAGTATGGCCACCGGACTCATCGAACCGCATCTCCGCCATTCTTTCAACTGGGAAAACGGTACCCCCGGGCTCTGGAAAGACTGCGGGGGGGCGTTCGGCTAACTGCGGGTACGACCTATTTGCCCAATGTGTTCGCCTGAGATCGGAAATTAACTATCATGCGCCCCACAACGCTAGTCCAGCTTGGTGCCCGGTACTTGCGGTGCCTCTTTAAGCAACGCTTTGAGCTCGTTCAAAATGGAAACGGGCTGACGGTCGACGCCGTCCAGATGGAGCGTGGCCACGCGAATGGGCGGCTGATATTCAAGCGAGCCGATGAGCACGGGAGTACCCAGGAACCGTTCGATGTCGCTTGCGATCTCGTCGATTGCCTCGGGGCCGAGCTCATCGAAGAGTGCCACGAACATCGGCCCCGTCGAGCGGAACAGGCGGCCCTTGCCGCGCGAACAATCCATGAGGCAGGCGGCGCTTTCGGCGAGCACGCGGTCGCCTGCATCGAATCCAAAGCGGGCATTGACCTCGGCGATATCGTCGACCTTAATGGCAATAAAACCTGCCTCGCGCGGCACGTGGCGCATCTCTCCAATAGCGTTGACCAGTGCGTGGACATCGCCCAGGCCGGTCACGGAATCGGTCGTATCCGCTAGGCTTCGGTTGATGATAATGCCCACATACATGTTGGGCTCGGTATCGGTTCCATCCAAGCGGTAGCCCGTGCAGTCGCAAAGCGCGTATTTTCCGGTGGCATCCATTACGCGATACTGCATGTAGTGGAAGTGCCACGTGCCGTTTATCACCATGTCGAGCTCGGCGCGTACGTTGTCGCGGTCCTCGGGATGAACGCGGGCAAGCCACATATCGACCGAATTAAAAGGGTGCTGGGAGGGCAGGTCAAAATCGCGCACGGCGTTAACCGACCATTGCGATTCGCCCGTATCGAGGTTAAGGATGAACGGATAGCGCGTTTCGGAGCTCATTGAGATCGCTTGGAACACTCGGTCGTTGCAGGGAAGCTGATCGACGATTGGGCGTTGCGGCGCATCATTGTCTTTCGGTTGCTGCACACGATGCATAAGCTTATAGCGATACATCTTGCGATCGGCATCCATCGTCATCTGGCGACGCGTGTCGCCGGCAAGTGGATCGACGCGCGAGCAGCCAAAGCTAAAGCTGCCGATCATGGGCGCCTTGCCGCCTGAGCTCGCCTCGATCAGCCCGGCACGTACCTGCTCCAAGCGCTGCCCGAGTTCAGTCTCGTTTGCGGAGGGCGAGATAAGCACAAACTCGTCTCCACCGATACGGAACAGCATCTCATCGTGCTCCATGGTTTCGGAGAGCGTGCGGCAGATGCTCAGAATATAGCGATTGCCTTCGGCGTGGCCAAACCTATCATTGCAATGTTTTAGATGGTCGATGTCAATATAGGCGCAGGTGAAGGGGTTGCCTTTGTGCCAGAGTTGCTCGACGTGACGGTCGAGTCCGCTGCGGTTGCCCAAGTTGGTGAGCGGGTCGATATGGGCGTTGCTCTCAAGCAGCCGGCGCTCTTGTTGCAGGATGGCGTGCGTCTTTTGCAGTTGCTCGCCAACGGCGCGTAGCCCAGCGGGCAGCGCGGCAACATCGAGTTCGGCGGTCGAGATGCCATTCGCAAGTCGCTGAAGATAGGCAATAATCGATTGCTCGCCCATGCGGTACGACTCGTTCATGATGGATAACCTCCTTGGGCGGAACAACGGTTTGTATCATATCCCCAATTCGGTTTGAATTGGGGATATAAGTTAGCTGATGGAGACAAATGCTCCCTTCGACGGCGGCGTTTTGCGCGCGAGCGTATCAGCTGTTATTGCCACCATCGAGCAATGCCTCAAAATCCTTCGCCGGCATGGGACGGTAGTAGAGGAAGCCCTGAGCGTAGCGGGCGCCCATTTGTCGTAGCATGTTTGCCTGCTCATTTGTCTCGACGCCTTCAACCACGACGGGCAGATGGAGCGACTGCGCCATCTCGAGCATCGATGAAATGATTTGCGTGCTGCGGCCATGATCGCCGTCGATGGACACAAACGTGCGGTCGAGCTTGATGACGTCGACGTTGACGTTCTTGAGCATCGCGAGCGTGGACTGGCCGGTGCCAAAATCGTCCATATAGGTCGAGAAGCCGCGGGTGTGCAGGTCGGCTGTCAGTTTGTCCACGGCCTCGGACTCTCCCGTATAAGCCGTCTCGGTGATCTCGATACGCATGAGCTCGGGCGGTAGGTTGTATTGGGCGGCGAGCGCCCCCATATGTTCGGCAACGTCACAGGCAAGGATATCCACGCGCGACACATTAAGCGAGATCGGAACCACGCGAAGACCGCGATCGAGACGCTCACGCAGCCACGAGGCGACACCCTGCCAAATGTACTTGTCGAGCGTCACTACAAAGCCACTTTCCTCGAGTGCGGGGATAAACGTTGCGGGAGAAATGAGAGAGCCGTCCTTGTCAATCCAGCGGGTGAGTGCTTCGGCACCAATAATCTCGCCGGTTTCCATATCGACCTGGGGTTGCAAGTGGTAGGTAATGCGACCGTCCGAGAGCGCGTACTGGAATTCGGTCAGCGTGCGGTGGAACACGACTTCGCGCTCGTACTCCGCGGGGCAGAAAATGGCAATGCGCTCCTTAAAGTCGTTTTTTGCGCGCCGATTGGTAAACATGGCCTTCGCCTGAGCATCGATGGTGATCTCCTCATTGGAGTCGATGGGGTAAACGCCCATGGACGGCCAAAAACCTACGCCGTCATCATGCCTGGCTACGGCCTCGCGAACGCGGTTGTAGATTTGATGGACGGTGGTGTGCTTAAAGGGGATGAGTACGCAAAAGTCATCTTGGCCCCAGTATCCTGCGACTCCCATATCGGCATTCTCGATGTCCTTGAGGACCGTGCCCACATCGGCGAGCACGCGGTCGCCCTCGGCCTGGCCGTGCCATTCATTAAACAGGCGCATGTGACCCATGTCGACCGTGGCGATGCACCAGGCACCGTCGCGCCTTGTCTTGAGAAATGCGTTGGCGCGCCGCATAAACTCGCTGGGTCGATAGAGGCCCGTGAGCAAGTCGATGCGTTCGGCGATGGCGCTTTTGCGCTCCGCCTCGGGTATGGGGAGGCTGTCGTTGGGAACAAGCTCGCCGGCCGTGCGAAGGCGACGCTCGAGTTCGCCTAAAACGGCAGTCGTTTGATGAGTTAAGTGCTCGTAAAAGGCCGGAACGACAAGACAGACGGGAGTAATGGTGTCGCCCGCGATTCGAACAGGAGCGAAAACGGCCTCTTTAAGGTGGCAAGTCAGTTGCTCGAATGCCTCATGGTCCAAATCGTTGCTGAGCACGACGAATTGGACGCTTCGTGAACGGTAGACCCTACTCCTGCCGTGGGTGATCGACAGCATACGACCTGCGTATTCGGCAAGCATGTTGTCGACAGCCTCGGCTCCGTAGAGCTCGTTGAGCTTCGCCGTGCCACGAACGCGCACCGCTATAAGCCCCGTTTCGCAACGGTCGCGACGGCAGGCATCGATAGCGTTGACCAGCATGCGCTGCGTACCGAGGCCCGTCGCGGCATCGACGGTTTCGGCAAGTGAGTGGTTGACGAGTTCGCCGACATAGAGCGAGGGGACATTTCCGTCGCCGTCGATACGAAAGCCACGGGCGCGACAGAGTACGTAGTCGTCATTGGCATTGCGCACGCGATACTGCATGACGCGACGGTGCTTGGTGCCGTTATAGACTTGGTCGATGTCGTTGATGCAGGCCTCAAGGTCATCGGGATGGACGCGCGTTTTCCAGTAATCGCGGCAGTTGTCTATGTGCTCCGAGGGAAGGCCAAGATCACGCAAGGCACCTTGTGACCAAAGGGTGCGATGTTTGTCCAAGTTCTCGATAAAGAAATAACGGCCCTCGTTGAGCATCGAAAAGGCGTCAAAAATTCGATCGCTTATTTCGAAGTCGTCGGCGTGAACTTGCGTGATATTGCGTCGATCGAGGTGCATGGCATGACGTAGCTTGTAGTCGTACATGCGATGGTCGGCATCGAGCGTCATGCGATTGGAAGCTTCGCCCAGGGCGGGGTCGGCATGTGACACTCCGTAGCTAAACGAGTGGGGCATCTCGGAATCGTTGTTTTTGAGCAGAACCGTTCGGCAGTGTTTCAGACGTTCGGCGAGGTCGTCCTCGGTTGCAATCGTCGATAGGATGGCAAACTCGTCGCCGCCTATGCGAAACGCCGCTTCGCCCACCTTCATATACAGCTTAAGATAGAGACTTACCTGCAAGATATAGCGGTTGCCCTCGTCATGCCCAAAGACGTCGTTGCAGTGCTTGAGATTGTCGATATCGATGAACGCCATGGTAACGGGGGCGTCCTGCTCCCAGAGCTCCTCGAGGGAACGGGTAAAGCCGCCACGGTTGCCAAGCCCGGTAAGCTGGTCGGTAAAGGCAGTCCTGATCAGATCCTCCTGCCGCTCGAGAAGGTCACGGACGGTCTTTTCGAGCGTTTCGGTGTAATTGCTGACAGTATCCATGTTCTAAGCGGCTTTCTGAGGTCGGGGCGGATTGCGTCGGGCGAGTTTGTTGTGTACACGCGTCGTTGCTCGGCGTTTTGCGTGTATCCAGGCCCCCGCCTTGCTGCGTTGTTGAGTTAATTTGTCGGCTAATGTTCGCTGTTGATAACAGCTGAGTAGTGTAAACAACAGCACACAATTATATATGGGTGCACATGCTGTGGGCGGCTATTGTTCGACAGGCGGTGGCGCGACGATGCGATGTTCGATGAAAATGCGACTGAGACGATATATGTTGACGGGTATACTTGTTCCGTTTGAATTTGCGGGGACGGAGATGGTCGCATGGCACAGTCAAATACGACGCGCACGGTGGGGCTGGCACTCGAGGGAGGCGGCTACCGCGGCATGTATACGGCGGGCGTGCTCGACGTATGGATGGAGCATGGCTTAACTTGCGACCATATGGTGGGTGTCTCGGCGGGCGCGGCGTTTGGCTACAACTTTAAATCGCGCCAGATCGGCCGCGCCATTCGCTACAACAAAGCCTATTGTGCCGATAAGCGCTATGCGAGCGTGACGAGCTGGTTGCGAACCGGCGACATGTTCAATGCCGATTTTGCCTATCACGAGGTGCCCATCGAGCGCGATCCCATCGATTTGGAGACATATCGCGCCTGCCCCATGCGGTTTACGTGCGTGTGTACCGATATCGAGACGGGCAAGGCCGTCTATCACGATCTGCCGTATGGCGACGAGCGCGATATCGAGTGGATCCGGGCGTCGTCGGCAATTCCCGTGGCGACGCGTCCCGTTGCTATTGACGGGCATAAGTATCTGGATGGTGGCGTGGCTGATTCTATTCCCAGCGTATGGCTGTTTGCGCAGGGGTATGACCGCAATATCGTGGTACTCACGCAGCCAGCGGGCTTTGTGAAGCAGCCCAACAGCGTGATGCCCATGCTGCGACGCGTGTTCCGTCACTATCCGGAGTTTGTCGCAGCGCTTGAGCATCGGCATGAGGTTTACAATGCCACGCTCGATGACCTGGCGCGTCGCGAGGCTGCCGGCGATATCTTTGTGGTGCGGCCGAGCGAATCGGTGAAGGTGCCGTCGCTGTGTCGCGAGCCCGATGAACTTGAACGCATCTACCAGATTGGTCGCCGCGATGCGGAGGCGACCTTGCCGGCACTGGAGGCATATCTGGCAGGGTAGAGGCTGCTGCCTCCATCTCGGCGGAAAGCGCATCCCGGAATGGAGACCCAAACTGGGATGCGCTTTCCATTGCTGAAGATATGGGGCTGCGAATCAGCTGCTCGGCCTAGACTTACGCCTGCTGCCAGGTGTCGACGAGCTCCTTGGCGGCGGCGTAGGGGTCATCAGCGCTGCAGACGGCGCTCACCACAAAGAAGCCATCGACGCCGGTGGCCTTGAGCCGTGGCAGGTCGGCCGTCTTGACGCCGCCGCCCACCACGATGGGCACGGGGCTTGCTGCGTGGAGGGCGGCCAGGTCCTCAAAGCTCTTGGTGATGATAGAGCCGTCGGCCGCGCGTCCGCAGTCGCGCTTGGTCTCGGTCTCGTGGAGTGGGCCGATGCCCAGGTAGTCGACTAGGCTCATGTCGGCGGTCTTGACGTACTCGAGCATCTCCTCGCAACGGGCGGAAAGGCCCACGATGGCGTCGGGCCCCAGCAGCTTGCGACAGACCTCGACGGGAATGTCGCTCTGACCCACGTGCACGCCGTCGACAGCAATGCCCTGCCCGCGCGCGGCGAGTACGCAGTCCAGGCGGTCGTCAATCAGCAAAGCGACCTGACCGGTCTTGCCGGCCTGTGCGATTGCCTGCGCGGCGTCGCCGGTCAGCGCAATGATCTCGCGGGCGCTTGCCACCTTGGAGCGCACCTGGATGCAGGTAAAGCCGGCGTCGAGTGCCTGGGCCACCACATCGCCCACGGGGCGCCCGAGCGTGTTTTCGGGGCCGAGCACCAGATAGGCCGAGATATCAAGGTTGTCGCGGATGCTCATCGTGCTTCCTCCTGTTTCTTGATCTGTGCTTCCATGCGCTCGAGTTTGCCAGTCATGGTGTCGGTAAATCCGGGTCGAATATCGGCTTTGAGCACGACTTCGGTGCGGATGCCCTTGCTCGCCAACACAAAGGTTGCGTCGCGTACGACCTGCATGACCTCGTCCCAGTCGCCCTCGATCTCGGTGAACATCGAGGTGGTGCGGTTGGGAAGGCCACTCTCGCGAATGACGCGCACGACCTCGGCGACCTCGGCGGACAGCTCATCGCCGGTGCCGCACGGGGCGATGGCCACGGCGACGAGTGTGTTCATTCCGGCAGCAGTTGCGGGCTCGGACATGGCTTATGCCTCCTCGAGCTCGAGTTGGTTATCAGCGATATCTTGGGCGGTCGCGCGGTAGAGCTCGTCGATAAAGGCGACCTTAAAGCTTGCCGGGGCATCGGCGACAGCGGCGGCACGCGTGCCGGCAACGTTGTAGACCGCGGTGCCGCAGATGGCTGCCGTAAACGGGTCGGTGGCACAGGCGTACACGGCCAGCACGCCGCCCTGCGAGCAACCGCAGCCGGTGATCTTGGACATGAGCGGGCTGCCGCCGTGGGACTTGGCCACGGTCGTGCCGTCGGTAATCAGGTCGACTTCGCCCGAGACCACTACGGCGCCGCCGGTGTAGCGGGCGAGCGCCACGGCGGCGCCACGGGCGGCGTCGACCGTGTCGGTGGTATCGACACCGCGCACGCGGCTCAGATCGGCCGCCTCGCCCTCAAGACCCCACAGGCCGGCGAGCGCGATAATCTCGGAGGCGTTGCCGCGCACGATGGCGGGCTTGTACTGCTTGAGCTCGTTGACCAGCTGGGTGCGCAGGCTACCGATACCCAGGCCCACCGGATCGAGCACCCAGGGCTTACCGGCGTCGTGTGCCGCCTTAGCCGCGCGGGGAATCGTTTGCTCGTAAATGGGGAAGAGCGTGCCCATGTTGAGATAGATGGCACCGCCGCCGGCAACGAGCGCCTCGCCCTCGTCGGGCAAATAGACCATGGCGGCCGAACCGCCCACGGCGAGCTGCGCGTTGGCGACAAAGTCGATCGTCACCGTGTTGGTGATGGAGCCGGCCATCGGATTGGTAGCGCGAATCTCATCCACGGCCTTGACCATATGTTGCTTAAGCTGTTCCGAATCAATCACTGCACATGCCTCCTTGGCATAGAAAAGGGGCGCTGTGCATAGACAGCGCCCCTGTAAAGGCGGCATGCTCCCTACGCCAGCATTAACTGACAGGTTCAAAGGATTGGGCCCATGCCCTCTCAGCCTTGTGGTTTGCACCGCCGGCACTCCCGCATCGAATCTGTTGTTCCCTATACTAGCGCACCTGCCAAAAAGGGACAGGTTTATTTTGGCAGGTAACAACTGGGACTTTGCGTTTTCCCAGATGAAACCTGCCGAAATAAACCTGTCCCTTTTTGGCAGGTCGGTACAATAGATGGGATTAAGAATGACCGAGGGGACCTTATGATCAAACTTGTGCTGACCGATATGGACGATACGCTGATTCCTGCCGGACACGATGGCGCCAGTGACTATGCCATCGAGGGCATTCATGCCATGCAGGCAGCGGGCCTGCATTTTGGCCCGGTTTCGGGCCGTCAGCCGTCCGCGATGGGCTGGATGTTCCGCAATCGCTCCGAGTGCTTCTCGACCGGTGCGTTTTGCAACGGCCAGGTGATGTTTGTCGATGGCGAAGTAGTCGCTTCGCGCGCAATCGACAACGATGCCCTTATGCGCTTAGCCGATTATTTTGAACAGGAGACCGACGATACGTACTTGAAGGTCTACCGTCTGGGTGATGACTTTTGGGACAACGACGCCTATTGCGTGACAAGCGATCCCGAGCGTGTGCGTCGCGCCATGGAGTCAGGCGGCAACGCGTGGCTCAAGGGCGAAGAGGCTCCCTGTCGTCCTGTCGTTGACGATGCCCCGGTATACAAGGCGAATATCTGGAGTGCCCGTTCGCGCGAGGAGCTCGCCGAGCTGCGCGAGCGTGTTGCCGCCGAGGTGCCGGAACTCTCGCTTGTGTTTCCCAACAACCGAGTGCGCCTGTTCGACATCCTTCCGGCTGGTTGGGACAAGGGCTGCGCTGCGCTGGAGCTGGCGCGCGCTTTGGGCCTGACGTCCGACGAGGTGGCCGTATTCGGCGATTCCGATAACGATTTGCCCATGATCGATGCCGTTCCTAACTCCGTTGCAGTCGCCAATGCCAACGAGGCCGTCACGGCTGCCGCTCGCTGGCATATTGGCGCTGCGGCAGATGATGCGGTTGCCGGGGCTCTGCATCAGATTGCCGCTTGCGCCGCGACGGGGGAGATGCCGTCGTTTATGCGTCAGATGGACGCGACGGGTTTCGACGTCACAAACGTCTAGGGAGAAGGCTATGAAGCTCCAGCAGCTCAGATATGTCGTCAAAGTTGCCGAATGCGGCAGCATTACCGAGGCCTCGCGCCGGCTCTTTGTGTCGCAGCCTTCGATTACCGCATCGATCCGCGATCTCGAAAACGAGATGGGTGTGCACATCTTTGAGCGCACCAACAAGGGCGTCATTGTGTCCGAGGAGGGCGAGACCTTCTTGGGCTATGCGCGCCAGGTACTCGACCAGGCCGACCTGCTCGAGGGCAAGTACAAAGGCACGTCCGAGCAGGTGCCGCACTTTAGTGTGAGCTGCCAGCATTATTCCTTTGCCGTTAATGCGTTTGTCGATGTGATTCGCGAGTTCGATGCCGCGCGCTACGACTTTACCCTGCGCGAGGAGCAGACCCACGAGATTATCGAGGACGTCGCGCATATGAAAAGCGAGCTCGGCATCCTGTATCTGTCGGAGCACAATCGCGAGGTCATCGAGCGCATGCTGGCGGCCAATGAGCTCGTATTCGAAGGGCTCTTCTGCGCCACGCCGCATGTCTTCGTCTGCGCCGACCATCCGCTGGCGGACCGCTCCAGCGTGACGCTTGAGGACTTGGAAGACTACCCGTTCCTGTCCTACGAGCAGGGCAGCTACAACTCGTTTTACTATTCCGAGGAGCTGACCTCGACGTTCGAGCGTCGCAAAAATATCCGCGTGCGCGACCGTGCGACGTTGTTCAATTTGGCCATGGGCCTCAACGGCTACACGGTATGCTCGGGCGTGATCAGCCACGAGCTCAACGGCCCCGGCATTATCTCGATTCCGCTCGACGTGGACGAGTACATGGAGATTGGCATCATCACGCGCAAGAACACGACGCTCACGCGCTACGGTCGGGCCTATATCGACGCGATTCGTCAGCATATCTAGGCTGCTGTGCTCCGCACGGTTCAAGTCTCTTTATGACAGTCCAGACTGATATAGGAAGCATCTATATCAAACTGTTATAAACGTATATTTTACGATGACCATATGAGCGCTCATACTCTGTCCCAGTAAAGCAACCAATGCAAAGGGAGATACCTATGAGCACTTCGATTCAACCGAACGCGCCGTTTCGCGCCGATATCGTCGGCAGTTTTCTTCGTCCGCAGGCTGTAAAGGATGCCCGTGCCGCCTATGTCGCGGGTAAACTCGACGCTTCCGGCCTTAAGGCCGTCGAGGACGAGGCCATCCGCGACTTAGTGGCCAAGCAGAAGGCTGCCGGCCTGCAGGTGATTACCGATGGCGAGTTCCGCCGCAGCTACTGGCACCTCGATTTTATGTGGGGACTCAACGGCATTGAGCGCCGCGCCTCGCGCACGGGCTACATGTTTCACGATGAGGAGACTACCGCCGACACCGCCGCGGTAACCGGTCCCATTAGCGGCGAGAACCATCCGTTCGTCGAGCACTTCAAATTTGTCAAGTCGCTCGAGGGTGAGGGCCAGATCGCGCGCCAGACCATTCCGGCGCCGATCCAGACGTTCTCCGAAGTCACACTCGACCGCTGTGATGGCCAGCAGGAGAGCCTGCGTGCCGTCTATAAGACCGACGAAGAGCTCGCCGATGCCATTGCCGCAGCATACCGCACCGTGATTGCCGACCTGTATGCCGCAGGTTGCCGCAACATCCAATTTGATGACTGCACCTGGGGCATCTATTGCGATACCGACTTTGTGTCCAAGACCGGCATGAGCCCGGTTGACCTGCAAAAAGTGAGCGAGCTGGGCGTGGCGCTCAACAATGCCGCCATCGCGGGCAAGCCCGACGATATGGTTATCAATACGCACGTGTGTCGCGGCAACTATCACTCCACGTATGCCTTCGAGGGTGGTTACGATCCCATTGCACCGTACCTGTTTGCGCACGAGGACGTCGATGCGTTCTACCTTGAGTTCGATACGCCGCGCGCCGGTGGCTTTGAGCCGCTCAAGTACGTTGCTCCCGGCAAGAAGGTCGTGCTGGGACTGGTCACTACAAAGGCGGCTGAGCTTGAGGACGAGGACGTTATCGTCGAACGTATCCACGAGGCCGCAAAGTATGTGCCGCTCGAGAACCTGTACCTGTCGCCCCAGTGCGGCTTTGCCAGCTGTGAGATTGGCAACAAGCTGACCGAGGACGAGCAGTGGGCAAAGATCGCGCTGGTCAAGCGCATTGCCGAGCGCGTTTGGAAGTAACGCTACCGTTTGCAGGTGACGGCGCGCGCGAGACATGGTGTATCACGTACAATGGTTCGGATCGTATCGTTCGGGCAGGTTATCCGATATACCTGATCGCCCTTCCATCATGAAAGGACTTCCATGTCCCAATCCTCGACGCCCGCCGTCACCGATGCCATCTACGATGCATCGTCGCTCGGCCGCCCGCGCATGTTTGTGTTGGGTTTGCAACACATGTTTGCGATGTTCGGAGCCACGGTGCTCGTGCCCGTGCTCACCGGCCTTTCCGTTTCGGCGACGCTTCTGTTCGCCGGCATCGGCACACTGTTGTTCCACTTCCTGTCGCGCGGTAAGGTGCCGGCATTTTTGGGCTCATCGTTTGCCTTTATTGCCGGTTATGCCGCAATCGCGCCCAACGGAGAGACCGAGCTTTTGCCCTACGCCTGCCTGGGCGTAGCCTGCGCCGGCCTGCTCTATCCGGTGCTGGCGGCCCTGTTCCGTGCCTTTGGCGCCAAGCGCGTTATGCGTTTCTTCCCGCCGGTGGTGACCGGCCCCATCGTCATTTCCATCGGCCTGATCTTGGCAAGCTCTGCCATTGCCAACTGCCAGACCAACTGGCTTGTCGCCGTCATCGCTGTGGCCGTGATCGTCGTCTGCAATATTTGGGGCCGCGGCATGGTCAAGATCGTGCCGATTTTGCTGGGCGTTGTGGTGAGCTATGCCGTTGCGGCCGCGTTGGGCGAGGTCGACTTCTCTGGCGTCGCAGCCGCCCCCTGGGTCGGTCTGCCCATCGTGTGGGGCAACACCGTGTTTGCGCTCTTTGGCCCGCAGTTCGATAGCGGTCTTGCCACGACGGCCATCATCACCATCATGCCGCTGGCCTTTGCGACCATGATTGAGCACATTGGCGATATCTCCGCCATTGGCTCTACCTGCGAACGCAATTACATTGCCGATCCCGGTCTGCACCGTACCCTACTCGGCGATGGCCTGGCGACCATCTTGGCGTCGCTCTTTGGCGCTCCGGCCAACACCACGTATGGCGAGAACACCGGCGTGCTTGCGCTTACGCGCGTGTTCGACCCGCGTGTGATTCGCATTGCCGCCTGCTGCGCCATTGTGCTTTCGTTCTGCCCCAAGTTTGCTGCGGTGATTGCCGCCATGCCGGCGTGCGTTATCGGCGGTGTGTCGCTCGTGCTCTACGGCATGATCAGCGCCGTTGGCGTGCGTAACCTCATCGAGAATCAGGTTGATTTCCAGAACAACCGCAACGTGCTGGTGGCGGCTCTGGTGCTCGTGCTTTCGCTCGGCATTGCCTACAGTACCGCCGGTGCCATCGTGCTGGAGCTGGGCGGCGTGACGATTTCGCTTTCGGGCCTTGCCGTGGGCTCGCTGGTGGGCATTGTGCTCAACGCCATCCTGCCCGGTAATGACTTTGAGTTCGATACTTCCGAGCTTGAGGAGACTGCTGAATAGTAGCTGCGTTCAGCCAAATTAAAAATGGCGTCCATGCGTATGTACGCGTGGGCGCCATTTTTAATGCGTCAGTATCCAGTGGATGCCGCGCGCCATGCGCAGGTCAGTTTGGGCAAAGTGGTTGCCGGGGTTGAGCTCCAGCGTTGTTGGAATGTCACGCTCTATAAACAGCTCTTCCATCGCGTGCGTATCGTCGAGTACGTGCCGCATCATGCGGTTGGGCGTCTTGGTTTCCTTTTTACCGAGCGACAGATAGGCGGCGTCGGGCGTGGCTGTCATCGTGCGCTCGCGCGCGTAGTCGATAAAGCCGGGGAACCACAGCGACCCCGATGCACTTGCCGCGCGCTCAAAGACATCTGTTTGCCAAAGTGTCCACAGTGCAAAAAGACCCGCCAACGAGTAGCCGGCAACGCCGCGCCAGGCGGGCGGTTGCGGGAGCGATGATTCGGCCTGGGGGATTATCTGCTTCAACAACTCGTCAAGAAAACCAGCAGCCTGTCCACCAAAGGGCTCGGCATCTCGTATAGTTCCCTCACATTCCCAGGGGCTCAGCTCGCGATTCCAATCGAGCCCTCCAATGGCGACAAGGGTGAATGGCGGGCAGTCGAGCTCTCGGCAGCGCTCGTAGACTTCACTACCGTCGCCCATAACCACGGGGAGGTAGATGACGGGCGCGCCTTCCACACACTCTGAATAAACGGTTATCTGCTTATGATGCGCTTCCAAGGCAGGCTTCTCTCGGTGTTGTGATATTGACAGCCTCAATTGTCGCACGCTGGCACGGGGGCAGACGCTAAAAGAAAGGCGCGGAGCCGTTCGATGCGACTCCGCGCCTTGTTGTTTTGCTTCGGCAGACTATGCCGTTACGCTACGAAGAAGTAGACGAGGAAGGCAAGGGCTGCGATCCACATGAGCGGCTTGATCTTGGAGGCCTCGCCCTTAAAGAGCGCGACGATCACGTAGGCGATAAAGCCCAGGCCAATGCCGGCAGAGATGGAGTAGGTGAAGGGCACGCCGGCGACAATCATGAACGCCGGGAAACCCTGCGACACGTCGGACCAGTCGATCTCGGAGGCCTCGCTCATCATGAGGTAGCCGACGTAGACCAGAGCACCGCAGGTGGCGGCGCTGGAAACGATGGTGACGATGGGGGAGAAGAACGCGGCGAGAATGAACAACACGCCGGTGGTGACGGAGGTGAGGCCCGTGCGGCCACCGTCGGCAGCGCCAGAGGTGGACTCGACGAAGGTGGTGATGGAGGAGACGCCCATGAAACCGCCCACAGCAGCGGCGGCGGAGTCGACGATCAGGATCTCCTTGATATCCTCGACGTTGCCGTCGTCGGTGAGGAACTCGCCCTGCTTGGCCACGGCCATCGCGGTGCCCATGGTGTCGAAGAAGTCACTCATGAGCAGCGAGAACGAGATGACGAGGAGCGTGGGGTCGGTAAGGACCTTGACGATGGCGGGCACGCCGCCGGCGTCGGCGATGGGGCCACCGATGCTCGAGAAGTCGAGCGGGGCGATGATACCGGTCGGAGCCTGGGTCACACCTAGGGGGATACCGGCGATGACGGCGACGACGATGCCGATGAGCAGCGAGCCGGGGACGTTGCGGCAGGCGAGGGCGACTGTCACTAGGATGGAGATGATGCCGACGATGAAGGTGGGGGAGGTGATGTCGCCCAGACCGACGAGTGTACCGGCGCCAGCGGTGATAATGCCGGCATCGCACAGGCCAATCATGGCGATGAACAGGCCCAGACCCACCGAGATGGCGTGACGCAGGACAACCGGGATGGCGTCCATGATGGCCTCGCGCAGGCCACAAAGCACGAGCAGCAAGATGACGATACCCTCGAGGAAGATGACGCTCATGGCCACGTGCCAGTCACCGCCGCAGACGGTGGTGGTGATTCCAGCGATCATCGCGTTGACGCCTAAGCCCGACGCGCAGGCGAGCGGGCGGTTAGCGAAGATGCCCATGCAGATGGTCATGATGCCGGCGCCCAGGCAGGTGGCGCAGGCGAGCGCTCCCGCATCGATGCCAGCGCCCGAGAGCACCGCGGGGTTGACGGCGATGATGTAGGCCATCGCCAGGAATGTTGTCAGTCCAGCGCGGAGTTCGGTCCCGATTGTGGACTTGCGCTCACTGACGTGAAATAGTTCGTCCATGCATACCCTTTCCTTGTTCGGCCCCGAGTTTAGGCCGATTGACACGAACTCACCCACTATATCGCCTTTGTGAAGTTGGTGTTCCTCGCATGTTGATGTTCGGCGGTTTGCAACGGACGGGCGGTATCTTTCGCATGAAATTGTGTAGGTACCGTATACTTAAGCGGTTACAACGACCCCTATGGAGGAACGTATGATTAAAGAGCTTTGCCACGACGAGGCTATCCTGTCCCAGCGTTGCGAGGTTGCGACCGTCGAGGACGAGTCGGTTGCTCAGGACCTGATCGATACCATCAAGTCGCTCGACGATGCCGGCTGCTTGGCCGCCAACCAGATTGGCGTTACCAAGAAGGTCTGCGTCTATCTGGACGACGCCGGCGAGCCCCACGTGCTCTACAACCCCCGTCTGGTGTTTGGCCTGGGCGCCAGCAAGATGGAGGAGAGCTGCCTGACGCACGAGGAGGTCACCAAGTCCACGCGCTATATCAAGTGCAAGGTCGCTTATGACGTGATCGTCGACGGCAAGATGCGCGAGCGCAAGCAGGACTTTGTGGGCTTCGAGGCGCAGATGATTCAACACATGATTGACCACTGTCTAGGAAAGTTGGTCTAAGGGGACCAAAGCACCGCACTTCGTCTCTTTTGGTCCGGACGTGACATTGTTGTCATGTCCGGGCTTTTGTGTTTAGCGCCTTTTAGTTTGGTGACAATAACCTTAGCAGGAACGTAAAGCTAGGAGGCGCTATGTGTACGAGCATTCGATTTACCGATAATTCTGGTCACATGTATCTAGGCCGCAACCTAGACTGGAGCTTTGACTACGGCCAACAGGTTCGCGTGATGCCGCGCGGGTTCCACGTCCCGTATTCGTTTATCGACGATGCGTCGGCGGCGCACGCGGTAATCGGCATGTGCATCGATTACGAGAACTACCCTATGTTCTTCGACTGCGGCAACGATGCGGGCCTCGCCGTGGCGGGTCTCAATTTCCCGGGTTATGCCGAGTATGCCGAGGGCCCTGTCGACGGCAAGAACAATATCGCGGCCTATGAGTTTCCCCTGTGGGTGGCAGCGACGTTCTCGACGGTCGATGAGGTCGAGGCCGCGCTGCGCGACACGGTGATTGTCGCCAAATCTGCCGGAGAGGGGCTGGGCGTGTCGCTGCTCCATTGGATTATCGGCGACAGCCAGCGCAGCATCGTGGTCGAGATGATGGCTGACGGCCTGCATGTATACGACAATCCGGTCGACACCCTTGCCAATCAGCCGACTTTCCCGTGGCACATGGAAAACCTGCGCACCTATATCACGGCCACAAGCGATTTTCCGCAGACGGCGACATGGCGTGGCGCCGAGCTTAAGCCCTATGGAGCCGGTGCCGGCATGCGCGGCATTCCGGGCGATTGCTATTCGCCGAGCCGTTTTGTAAAGGCGGCGTACCTCAATGCCAATTACCCACAAAAGGAGAGCGAGACCGAAAACGTCGTTCGCATGTTCCGCTCGCTCGAGGGCGTGGTGATGATCGAGGGAGCGTCCAGGATGGGCGATGGCAAGTTCGAGAAGACTATCTACACCGGATGCTTTAGCGCGCGCACGGGCAATTATTACTACGCGATGTATGGGGATCCGTCGATTCGCTACGTGAGCCTGATGGATGCCGAGGGCGCGAGCCCCGATAGGCTCGTGGTTCCCGAGCCGCGCCGTTCGTAGCCGTTAGCTTTACTGCAATGCAAAGCGGCCCTGCGTCTCTCGTGAGGCGCAGGGCCGCTTGGTAGATCAGAAGTTGAAGGCAAACATGATGCCGATGACTTTGTCAAGATATATTAAACAAACGGTAGCTTCAATTCATCTTTGGAATAATAGCCGTTCAAAAGCGAATCGATTGACTCATTTAGATTATATAAAATTTCTTTAGTTTTACTTCCGAGCGGCGCGCCGGGCATCTGGCATCAACGGATTCCCTGTTTTGGCGCTTCGAAGGCACGGACTCCGTTTCGTTAATTTCTGATTAGAAATGCTGAAAATCCAGTCAGAAGCGGGCTGGGGAACGGGGCAATAAAAATGGCTTTCGAAATGAGTCGGCGAAGCTTTTTAACGGCCGGTGGGGCCACAATGCTGGCGGGCACCGCCTCTATGCTTGTTGGCTGCGCGTCTGGAAGCGAAAGCGGCGCGGGAAGCGTGGCTGCCGGCAAGGATGATGCACTGAAGGTTGATAGCGACGGCAAATCGGGTGGCACGGATAGCGACGTTAGCGAATTCTACGAGCACATTATCTCTGTTTCTGCACTTGCGAAAACATATGCAATCGGAGAGAAGATTGTCGGCGTGGCGATTGAATACGACGTGGATGTCGATGCGTCTTCGGTTGATCCCGGACATGGCGGCATCGGTCAGCAGGCTCAGGAAAAGGGGCTGGGATCTTTCTCGGTTTTGGGACGCTCGATTGTCACTGCCTATGTAAACGACAAAGCCGAGCTGAGTGATGAAGGGGGCAAAAGCAAGGGAACGTACGTCATCGTCGAGCTCGATCCAGCAGATGCGGGCGCACAGACGTTGATGTTTCAGATGACGCGTGGGTGCGTAGGCTCAAACGGTCCCGTATCCCTTGATAGCGGTTGCGTCAAAATCGCCCAAATAAAGGATCTCAAGGATTCTGCAGGTAAAAAGCTTACAGGCGACGAGACATCCTCCCGATATCTCGTGGCTTCGACTGTTCTCAACTCCGAGGCAGACAAGTTTGTTGCAGGGACCTACGATGACCCCAAAACTGGATTCCATGCTTCGTTTGCCTTGGCACAGCCTGACGACTACGACAAGGCAAAGAAATACCCCATCACGCTCTTCCTGCCGGATGCGGGGGTAACCACCTGCGATGTGAGGGTGAATCTTCGTCAAGGTCTGGGAGCCCTTGCCTGGGCTGATGGGTCACAATTTGTGCTGACGATCGCTGGAACTTGTTGCGATATCGAGACTTGCCTGCATGTAATCGAGGACCTGATCGACCAGGGTTACTCAATCGATCCGGATCGCATTTACGGGACGGGCGAATCTGCCGGGTGCATGGCCCTCATCGAATATGCCTCCAAGCATCCCGATGACAATTCCTTTGCAGCGCTTATGCTCGTTGCCGGGCAAGGCAACATGACTCCGATTGCCAAGACGCCCATGGTGATATTCGTTTCTGAAGACGATTCCAATTCCTATGGCGGCATGACGGATCCCGAGAAGGGTGTCGCGAGTATCGGAATTCCTTATGTTGAGAAGCAGCTGAATTGCGCCTATAACTATGACGGCGAAGGACATACGAGTGGCCTGTGGATTGATTACGACGCAACGGGAGAGAAAAACCCTTCGGGTAACCAGGAAGGAGCCAAGGCGGCTAGCAGCCAGAAGACGCTCGATGAGCTTATGGTCGAGCTCTCGGATGTCTGCTCCTCGGCCTGTAAACAAGCGGTGACCGATGGGGCGCATGTCGTTTTCCTTCATGTAGAGAAGGGAACTCTCGATAGCACCGACAAGACGGTCCAGGGTGGAAACACTCATAACTTTACCTGGCAATACGCTTATGCGATCCCCGAACTCATCGAGTGGGTGAGAGACCAGTCTCTATAGCCTGCTTCTTTTTCGATGGCATTTCAATGTGGGCTAGGGTTATATGACCGATTGGGGCCAGGCGGTTGTCTAGCCCCGGAAATGCCGAATAGCAGTCTACGATTACGCCCGGGTAAAGCCTCAAAGGTGTTTTACCTGGCCAAAAACGTAGACAAAAGCGGCCCTGGCAGATCGTGAGGCGCAGGGCCGCTGTCGTTGATTTGTGACGTCGCTAGAAGTTGGCGTCGTTGAGTTGTTCGCTCTCGAGGCCGTCGAGCAGTTGCTGTTCGGGCGTATCGGCGACGCTCTCGAGCAACTCGGTGGGGTCGACGTTCATGTTCCTACCGGCTTCGTTGCCATTGACCAGGTCGTCCGAGAAGATATCGACTTCCATTTCCTCGGCCTCTTCGATCTGAACCTCGAGCGGCACCTGGGTGCGTACGAGCTTAACGGCCGGGCGCATGCGGGCAAACAGCGGCACGTACTCGATGATGATGGCCGAGTTCTCAAGACCGTACCAGCGTGCCGGGCTTCCGCAGGCGCGGCGGACGGCGTACTTGATGGCCATCACGCGGTGGTCATTGCGGTTGATGTCCGTTTCGGGGGCAAGCATCTTGCGCAGCATACAAAAGCGGAAGTCACCCACGTTGCCGCGCGTCTCGTAGATGGAGTAGGTGTGATGTTGCGGTGGCAGCTCACCCGATGCCATCAGGTCGCCAACGATCTGGCGCAGGTAGGCATTAACGCGCTGGTTGACCTTAAAGCCCAGGTCCAGGCGCACGCGGAAGAGGAAGTCCGTGCCAAAGGTCTCGACGGAATACTCGTGCGTATAGGGTTCGTCGGTAACGTGCACGTTAATGAACCAATATGCCTTGGCGCGCTTGGGATGCTTATCCAGGATGGAATAGAGCACGTCGCGGTCGAGCGTGAGCGGATCGGGGCTGTTGGTGAGGAACACCAGGTTGTCGGCGAGCACGGGATAGGTCTCGTCGTTGCGCAGGCGGTTGAGCTGATCGATGTACTTGGAGACGGGCAACAGAATCGTCTGCGTGCGCTCGATGGCGGTGCCACGGCGCCACACGTACATAAGGCCAAACAGCAGTGCGGCCAGGAAGATCATCACATAGCCGCCGTCAAAGAACATGGTGAGGCACGAGGCAAAGAAGCACAGCTCAATGGCACCGAAGAGCAGGGCGAAGACGCAGGCGCCCAGCTTGTGCTTGAGAATGCCGGCGATATAGCTCGTCAAAAGCGTCGTGGTCATGAGCATGGTCACGGTAATGGCGAGGCCGTAGGCGCTCTCCATGCGCTCGGAGTTTTGGAACAGCAGCACGATGAAGATGCAGCCGACCCACATGATGTTGTTGACGAGCGGAATATAGAGCTGGCCCTTGGTGTCGCTGGGGTAGTGGATGCGCAGATGCGGCATAAGGTTGAGGCGCGTGGCCTCGGATACCAGCGAGAACGAGCCGGTGATGAGCGCCTGCGAGGCGATGATGGCCGCTACGGCCGAAAGCACGATGGCAAAGGGGCGCAGGGGCTCGGGAAGCATCATATAAAACGGGTTGACGATATCCATCGCGAGCATCTGGGGGTTGGAGTTATTGGCGAGCAGCCAAGCTCCCTGACCCAGATAGTTGAGGATAAGGGCCGCCTTAACAAACGGCCAGGATGCATAGATGTTGGCCTTGCCAACGTGGCCCATGTCCGAGTAGAGGGCCTCGGCGCCGGTCGTCGACAGGAAGACAAAGCCGAGCACCATGATGCCCGAGTGGTTGATGGGCGAGAACAGGAACATGATGCCGCGGATGGGGTTGAGCGCGCGCAGGATGGATAGGTTGCCGAGCATGTTGAACAGGCCGGCGCCTGCCAGGAACAGGAACCACAGCGTCATGAGCGGGCCGAACAGCTTACCGATCGACGAGGTACCGGCGCGCTGCATGGCAAATAGGCCGCAGATAATGATGATGGTGATGATGATGACGTTGGTCTGGCCGTCGCCCAAAAGCGCGTGGCCCCACTCGATAGTGCGCAAGCCCTCGATGGCCGTGGTAACCGTGACGGCGGGGGTGAGGATGCCGTCGGCGAGCAGCGCCGCGCCGCCGATCATGGCGGGGAGAATCAGCCATGGCGCCACCTTGCGCACGAGACTGAACAGGGCGAAGATGCCGCCTTCGTTGTGGTTGTCGGCCTTCATGGCGATTACCACGTACTTGACCGTGGTCACGAGCGTCATGGTCCAGATGACGAGCGAAAGCGCGCCCAGGATCATGTCCTCGCTGACGGTACCGATGCCGCCGTTGTTGGCGACGATTGATTTCATGGTGTACATGGGGCTCGTGCCGATGTCGCCATAGACGACGCCGAGCGTTACGAGCAGCATGCCAGCGGAGAGGGGGATGGCTCCGTGCCCGCCTTGCCCGCGCTGGTCTTGGAGGTTTGCCTCCAGTTTGTTGTGTGCCACGAGGACTCCCTTAGACATCCGGTTATCTGTCTAGGACAAAAAACTTTATGCCGTCTTTATACATACAAGAGCAGTTTGGCACATCGGGTTATTTTAGACAATAATCCTCAGCTGGGGATTATTTATCTATGCAGGTAGCATTTCAAAGCAGGGCTTTTAAGCACGTGCTGTCTGGGCGATGCCAGCCTTGGCGTTTGCGCGTTTGCCGGCGAGTTCGCAAAAAATCGCGCCGCCGATGATAAGCGCGGCGCCCATCAGGCGGACCGGTGTTATGGCTTCACCCAAAAGGGCGGCCGAGAACACGACCGCCGAAAGCGGCTCGAGGTAGCCGACGACGGCGACGGTCTGGACGGGCAGCTTGGCGACGGCGCTAAAGTAGAGCAGGCAACCAATGCCGGTGTTGACGACGCCGAGCATAGCGACGGCGCGCCAATCAATACTGGCGGCGACGCCGGCGGACAGGAACGAGGGAGCGCCCTGCGTGATGAGCGTGAGGACCAGTGCGGTCACAAAGGCGGCGCTCACCTGGAGCGCGGAGTTCTCGAGGCCCTCGATGTGCGGCGCACCCTTGCTGGCGATGACCATCAATGCATAGCAGAAGGCCGAGGCGATTCCACAGACGATGCCCGCAATGGGCATATTGCCGCCTAGACCTTGTGCTGCAATGAGAAAAGCACCGCAGGCGACGGCGACAAAGCCGGCGATTTTGCCGCCGGTCAGCTTTTCGCCAAAGATGAGCGGGGAGAGCGCCATGACAATGATGGGGCCGCAGTAGTACAGCAGCGAGGATACGCCGACGCCGATCGTCTGGTAGGCGCGGAACAGAAAAATCCAGCTGGCGCCCAGCGCAGCTCCCGAGAGGAGGAGGGCCGCGGCTTCGCGGGGACGAGATGGCGCCTGCAACTTATGGTGTTGGGTAGTGGCGAGGATGGTTACAAGCGAGAGGGCTCCCAGAAAAGTGCGTAGCAGCACGATATCGGAGCTCGGCAGCGCGATGGCAGCGGCGATGATGCCGTTGGAGCCAAACAATAGCAATGCTGCTAAGTACGTAAACAGTCCGTTGTTCATGCGCTTCCATCCCCTCTATATCCGAGCATGTTCACTATGGGTGAACTGGCTTTAGAAGAAAAGCGAATATAATGCATGGAAAACATGACAAAAACTCATACAAGGGTGGGGACGTGCCGTGGAGACCAATATCCAAAAGATGCAAGTGCTGCTCGAGACGGTGCGTGCCGGCAGCTTTACGCGTGCTGCAGAGCGGCTGAGCTATTCGCAGTCGGGCGTGAGCCGCATGGTGGGCGACCTTGAGGCAGACTGGGGTTTTAAGGTGCTTGATCGCAGCCGCGAGGGCGTGGTGCTTTCTGCCGACGGGCGGCAGGCCATGCCGGCAGTCGAGGCGTTATGCGAAGAGTTTGGCCGCTTGCAGCGACGCGTGGACGAGATGCGAGGGCTCATGCGCGGCAAGATCTGTATCGGTACGTTTTCGAGTGTGGCGACTCATGTACTGCCGCCGGTGATCGCGCGCTTTCGCGCCGATCATCCGGACGTCGATTATGAGTTGCTGATGGGCGATTACTCAGAGATTGAACAATGGGTGGCGGAAGGTCGCTGCGACCTGGGCTTTATTCCGCGCGAGCCACGCGGCGCCGGCATGGCGTCGCGACCGTTGGTGCAAGACGAGCTGATGGCCGTGGTGCCAGCGGACTCCTCGCTTGCCACCGCGGAGGTCGTTTCCCTTGCCGATTTGGCCAACGAGCAGTTTATCCTGCTGGAACGCGGTAGCGACGACGAGATTACGCCGCTGTTTCGCCGCGCGGGCCTGGCGGTGCGCTCTAAGCTGTCGACTTGGGATGACTATGCGATTATGGCTATGGTCGAGGACGGCCTGGGCGTTAGCATTCTTCCCGCGCTCATCTTGCGTCGCTGTCAGTTCGATGTTGCCGTGCGTCCGCTCGAGGGACATCCTCATCGGCAGATCAATGCGATATATCGAACGGCCGATGTTTCGCTTGCCGCCGCCCGTTTCCTCGAATACCTCTAAACGTGTGCGCGTCATTGCCCACTTTGGGCAAATCTCAGAGTCCGGTGCATTTTCTTATGAAATTGAACTTTCGAATGAGGTGCCGCGTTATACTGCTGCCTAAATTGAACCTTGGTTCAATTCGTATTCTATAAATTGAACTTTGCCAGCAAGGAGGTTCTAGTGGCCCAAGAGACGTTTAGCGATCGCCTGCGACAGACTATGTCCGATCGCGACGTTCGCCAGTCGGACGTGATCCGCGCATCGGAGATGCTCGGCAAAAAACTCGGCAAGAGTCAGATGAGCCAATATGTGAGCGGCAAGACGACCCCGCGGCGCGATGTGGCTGAGCTGCTCGCCCGTATTTTGGAGGTCGATGTTACCTGGCTGCTTGCCGGCGACGCCGATCAAGGCGAGGCATCATCACCCCGCAACGATTCCAAGCCCGAACCCCATCCCTCAGCTCAAATTGCAAGGAGCACCACCATGCGCACTTTTTCTAAATCCACCAAGCTCGATAACGTCCTGTATGACGTTCGCGGCCCCGTCGTCGACGAGGCCGCCCGTATGGAGGACGAGGGCGAGCGCATCCTCAAGCTCAATATCGGCAACCCGGCGCCCTTCGGTTTCCGCACGCCCGATGAGGTCATCAAGGACATGCGCCAGCAGCTGCCCGACTGCGAAGGCTATTCCAACTCGCGCGGCCTGTTCTCCGCGCGCAAGGCGATCATGCAGTATTCGCAGATCAAGGGCCTGCCCAACGTTCAGATGGAGCATATCTACACGGGCAACGGCGTGTCCGAGCTCATTCAGCTTTCGATGAACGCGCTGCTCGACAACGGCGATGAGATTCTGATCCCCAGCCCCGACTACCCGCTGTGGACGGCGTGCGCGACCCTTGCCGGCGGCCATCCTGTGCACTACCTGTGCGACGAGCAGGCGGATTGGTATCCCGACCTGGAGGATATGGAGTCCAAGATCACGAGTGCGACCAAAGCCCTCGTCATCATCAACCCTAACAACCCCACGGGCTCCGTTTACCCGCGTGAGGTGCTCGAGGGCATCGTTGAGGTTGCGCGCAGGCACCAGCTCATGATTTTTGCAGACGAGATTTACGACCGCCTGTGCATGGACGGCTACGAGCACGTCTCGATTGCCTCGCTCGCCCCCGACCTGCCCTGCGTTACCTTTAGTGGCCTTTCCAAGTCGCACATGATTGCGGGCTATCGTATTGGCTGGATGGTGCTTTCGGGCAACCAGCGCTGCATGAGCGACTTCATCATGGGTATCAACATGCTCTCCAACATGCGCCTGTGCTCCAACGTGCCGGCTCAGTCGATCGTTCAGACGGCACTCGGTGGTCATCAGTCCGTTAACGACTACATCCGTCCCGGCGGCCGTGTCTACGAGCAGCGCAACTTTGTGTATGAGGCGCTCAACAAGATTGACGGCATCTCGGTGGTTAAGCCGCGCGCGGCGTTCTACATCTTCCCCAAGATGGATGTGAAGAAGTTCAACATCACCGATGACGAGCAGTTTGCCCTCGACCTGCTGCACGAGAAGAAGATCCTGATCACGCGCGGCGGCGGCTTCAACTGGGCTGAGCCCGACCACTTCCGCATCGTGTACCTGCCGCGCATGGAAGTACTCAAAGAGTCCCTCGAAGACCTCGCCGACTTCTTCGATCATTACCGCCAGGCGTAACGGCAAGGGTAGCCTGTAATGAAACGGTCGGCCCGCAACGGATGCGGGCCGACCGTTTTCTGTCTAAGCCCGTGCTGTTAGCGCTTGTCTCGTTGAGCGGGCGAGGTTCGCGCGTGAGCGGCTAGTTCTATTCCAAAATGGAATACAGTGGGCTTAAGCTGGAATTGATGTCCGGGTACCTGCTTTTCTAGAATGTTTTCAACAAGATGAAAGGCGGTTCCAACCAATGATTATCGATGCAAATTCCTACTGGTTCGACGAGCGCATCTTTCATGACGAGACGCTCTGCGAACAGTTTTTGGCCGAGGTACCCCGCGCCTATGACACCGAAGGCTATCTGACCATGAATTCCGCCGGCAAACGACAGATCGTGATCGAGATGCCCGCCGGTTCTCCGGGTCTTAACTACATTGAGGGCGACTACACCCTCGAGAAGCGCTTGGCCGATATGGATGAGGCGGGGGTCGACAAGGCGATCCTCAAGCTCCCCGGCTGCCACGAGTGGATGTCGCTCGAGATGTGCCGGCGTTTCAACGACGGTATGGCTGCTGACGCGAAGGCGTCAAATGGCCGTCTGATTCCGCTTGTCGCCGTGCCGCCCTTTGGCACCAAAGCGAATTTGGAGGAGCTCGACCGCAGGCTCGACGATGGTTTTGCGGGTGTGCAGCTCTGCGCTCACTACGGCAAGCGCTATCTCGACGATCAGGTCTTCTCGAGCTTTTTCGAGCACCTGAACGAACGCCATGTCACCGTTTACGTGCACCATGTTCCCGTGCCGGTCGAGAACGAGTCGCTTCTCGCGTACGACAACCTTCGCCGCTCTTATGGCCGCTGCGTCGACCAAACTACGGCGATCGGTCGAGAGATCTTTGGTGATTTCTTTGAGCGCTACCCCAATATCAAGATGGTCCACTCCATGCTCGGCGGCGCATACTTTGCGTTCAAGGAGATGCTGCTGCCTCATGGTCCCAAGCGCCCTGATGCTTCTGGCCGTTTTCAGGTCGATACCGAGACCGTTTCCAGGCGCCTCGAGAACAACATCTATTTCGACATGTCCCATGCCCAGCCTTGGGGCAAGACACTCCTCGCCTGCGCGGTTGACGTGCTGGGTGCAGACCATATTGTTTTTGGCACGAGCTATCCCGTTAAACGCGAGTGGCTCACCGAGGGTGTCGCCTGCGTTCGCGCTGCAAATCTGAGCGATACAGACAGCGACCTTGTGCTTGGCGGTACGGCGCAGCAACTGTACGGTGTCGAGTGAGCGGCAATCAGAGGGGAGTATCTGCCATGGACGAAGGAGAGATGAGGGCTGGGGCCGCTCGTGTGGCCATCGATCTTGGGGACGTGTTGCCGTTCGACGGTTTCGACGAACTCCGTCATGAGGTCTTCGCCCGTGCCCTTATCATCGAGGGGACGGGGCGACGCGCCTGCGTCCTTTCGCTTGAGGTCACCTCGATCGCTCCGGCTCTACTCGCCGATCTGCGTGAGGTTGTTGAGAATGCCGCCAATTGCAGCGGTGCTTATTCTTGGGTGGTTCCTACCCACACGTTTTCCATGCCTCACGTCCGCACTCCCGGGCATCTTGTCGACGATGCTACTCGCAATCGCAACGAGCGCTATCGCGCAGCGCTCGTCGCTGCCGCCCGCACGGCTGTCGAGCGCGCTGTTGCGGGCATTCGCTCCGTCACTCTCGCCACTGTGGAGGGCGAATGCCCCGTGAACGTTAATCGCGACATCGAGACGCCTGCCGGCTGGTGGTTGGGCTCGAATCCCAGGGGGTTTGCCGACCACACGATGCCCGTACTCGCCATAAGGGATGCCGGGGGCGAGTATGTTGCCGTGCTCGCGACGGCGGACGTTCAGTCCTCCGTGCTCGACGGGTCGCGCGACTCCGAGGGGAGGCGCATGGCGAGCGGAGACCTCTTTGGTTTTGCCGCCATGTCACTCGAGCGCGAGCTGGGCAGCGTTGCCCTGTTGCTGCCAGGCGCCGCGGGCGACCAAGGTCCGGCGGAGCGCGCCATGAACGTCATGTTCGATGCGGCCGGCGTTAAGCAGACGGTCGATGCCCATGAGGACGGATACCGCATGCTGCACCAGCAGGGGCAGGCCTTGGGCGATGCTTTAGTCGAGGCCGCTCGCATGGCGCGTGAGGATGACGCTACCGGCATCGATGCCCGCACGGTCGACGTTCTCCTGCCCGCTCAGACACGCGCCGATTTTCACTCTTTGGCCCCGCACCGAACGTATGAGTTTCATGCCGCTGGCGAGCAGCGCACGAGGGTCTATCTGCTCCGGCTGGGAAACGTCGAGCTTGTCGGCGTACAACCCGAGGTCTCGAGTGCATTCGGCGCCACTGTGCGCGCCGCCCGGTCCGGCTCTGTGTTCTTTGCCACGCTCGTCAACGGCGGACAGAAGTACCTACCGGCTCCCGACGCGTACGAAAAAATCACCTATGAGGCTATGAACTCCGGTTTTGCCGCCGGATCCCATGAGCGCCTCGTCGAAATCATCATTGCCGCCTTGAATGCGGCGTGACACAGAAGGAGAACGTGCATGAACATTGGACACGCGCGCCGCAAAATTACCCCACAGGGCGACATCTACCTGATTGGCTACCGCAATCTTCCCAACCGTCTTGAACCTGCGACGGGCGTCCATGACGACGTCTTCGCCAACGCCATCCTCTTCCAGCAAGGCGAACGTGAAGTGTTTCTCTTTAATGCCGATGTCCTCGAGTTCGAGGAAAGCATGGCCGAGGAAGTCAAGACAATGCTCGCCGAGCGCTATGGAATCGACCGTGACTGCGTTTTGCTCTCGGCGACGCACGACCATACTTCAATCGTCGCTTACCACCGCAGCTGGTGGACGGGAAAATTCGACGAGAACTACTACCGCTGGTTCCTCGATACCATTTGCCAATGCTTTGAGGAGTGCCGCGCCAACGCACAGCCCGCGATTTGTCGCTTGGGCAAGCAGGTCATCACCGGTTTCTACGACAACCGCATCATCCCAGGTGAACTCGCCGACAATGAGGTCATTGTCGTATCGTTCTTCGATACCGAAGGCAAGCCATTTGCGGGCTTTGTGAACTGGGCGGTGCATTCCGCTTGCGTCGGGCCCGACTGTACGGAGCTCACGAGTGAGCTTGCCGGCCTTACCGGTAAAAAGCTCGCTCAGAGTCTTGGTTACTATCCGGCCATGGTCGTCGGTGCTGCTGGCGACTGTAGCGACCGCAATTTTCGCCAGGGACGCGGCATTCCCGAGGTCGAGCGTGTTTCGACCGGTCTTGCCGAGGCGATTTCCCAGATCAAGCTCGATCGCGAGGTCATTCTCGATCGCATTGAGCCTCAGACGTTCTATCACACCGTTGCCCATGACGACTTTTCACTCACGCTTAAGTGTGCCGTTATCAGCTTGGGCGGTATGCACCTCTTTGTGTTTCCGAGCGAGCTCGGCAGCGACCTGGGTATTCGCATGAAGCGCGAATGCCCGGTCGAGGGAATAGTTTGCGGTTACACCAACGGCTATTTCGAGTATTTCCTTCCGGCACGCGAGTACGGCCTCTCCTTTGAGACCGAGCGTACTCAGATTCCCCAGGGCGAACCGGAACGTCTGTGTGACAAGTTCTGCCAGACGACGAGACTTCTCGGCGCAGCAGATTCGCGTCTGTAGACCTGATTGCGTGACATGGGCCAATGAGGCTCCCTGCCATGTGATCGGCATCTTCCATCTTCTCTGCCGTTTCCCATCCCGGGCGTACGTGCGTCCGCGGATTACAAAGGGGGAAGCGGGTTCCTTGCCCTCCCACGTCGACTACGGAGGCCTGAAATCGATGCTATACCCCGCTCAGAAAAAGGAGAATTCCATGAAATACCAGAAGCTTTGCGATGAAATCATCACAAAGGTCGGTGGTCGAGACAATGTGTTAGACGTGAGCCACTGCATTACGCGTCTCCGCTTCCACCTCAAGGATGAATCACTTGCCCAGACCAATGAACTTAAGGCGACGAAGGGCGTCGTTGACGTCATCCAGGCTGGCGGACAGTATCAGGTCGTGATTGGTGCCACTGTCGAGGCTGTCTACAACGACCTTGTTCAGATTGGCGGGTTCGACACCAAGCCCGCGCTCGATATCGATGAGGGCGACAATGTCAAGAAGGGCGATCCGTTCTCGCGCCTGCTCGCCATCATTTCCGAGATTCTGCAGCCGGTTCTTGGCGTGCTTATGGCCGGTGGCTTTATCAAGTCGATGCTCGCGCTCTGCACGGTTGCCGGTTGGCTTGCCAAGGACAGCAATACCTATGTGACGCTCTCGGCAATCGGAGATTCGGTCTTCTATTACTTTCCGCTAATCATTGGCTGGACGTCGGCCAAGAAGTTCGGACTTAAGCCCGTTATGGGAATGGCGCTCGGTGGTATCCTCGTCTACCCGACGCTCGTTGGCCTTATGGGCGGAGATCCGCTCTACACGCTCGGCGCCGGCACGGTCTTCGAGTCCAATGTCTACGGTGATATTTTTGGCATCCCGCTGATCATGCAGAATTACTCATCGACGATTCTGCCTGCGATCTTTATCGTCTGGATTGCCTCCAAGGTACACAAGGCCCTTTCTAACGCGCTGCCCGCGCTTGTGAGCTCGTTCTTCTCCAACATCCTGACGCTCCTCATTTGCGGCATCCTTGGCCTGCTTGTGGTCGGTCCGGTCATGACGGTCCTCTCCAACATCGTTGCCCAGATCATTCTGATGCTCATCAACTTCCAACCCGCCATCGCCGGCTTCGTCATCGGCACGTTCTGGAGCCTGCTCGTCATGTTCGGCCTGCACTGGGGTATCATCCCGCTGTGGTTCCTCGATGTCGCAACCTACGGCTATGACCTCATTAACCCGCTCGTGTATGCAGGCGGTTGTGCCATCGCCGGCGCTGTGCTTGGCATGATCATCCGAACCAAGGACTCCGAGGAAAATGCTGCCGTCAACATTCCCGCCCTTGTCTCTTCGATTTTCGGTGTCAACGAGCCTGCGCTTTACGCCATCTTGCTGCCGCGTAAGCGCCTTATGTGGGCAACCTTTATTTCCGCTGGTGTAGGCGGCGCCATTGCCGGCCTCATGGGTGCCAAGCTCTATGCCTTCGGTGCCTCCGGCCCGCTCGGTTTCCCGAGCTTTATTAACCCTGCCGGCATCGACACGGGCTTTATCGGCCTTGTCGTCTCCGGTGTGGTCGCTTTCGTTCTGGCTCTTGTCGCCGCTATGGTGATCGGTACCAAGAAGGACGAGGGCGGTAAGGCACTCAACATCTCGGTGGACTAGTCTTTCTGCGCACTTTAACTAAATATGCCTCGGACGGCGACGTGCCGCCCGAGGCATATTTGTGTTTCGTGCCGCTGTCATCGTGTTTGCGGACACAAGTCTGCGGTTGTGGAGCAGCGGGGATTATGACGGGCGTGCCGCGGTGGAAGACATACGGTCGCCCTGCAGGAGCTGACGGTAGGGGAGGAAGCCGATGAACGAGACGACCGCCTGCGAGTGCGCGGCGTTCCGCTTGAGGTAGAGCCTGACCTCGGAGGTCGTCGCGGGCTCAAGCGGCACCAGGGCTACCTTTCCGCTGGCAAGCGATTCCGCCGGCTTGCGCATGAGGAATGAGACACCGGCGCCGCGTGCGACAAGAGAGATGATGTTCTCGGCTCGTTTGCCGGTGAACGTAACACGTGGGCCAAATCCAGCTTCGCGGCAAATGGAAAGGACGAGCTCGCTTACGAACGAGCCTTGGGGAAGCATGAGGAAATTCTCGTCGATAAGGTCGTCTATCTCGACGGCGTCACGTTCGGCGAGCGGATGGTCGAGCGGAAGGACGGCCACGAGCCGGTCGGTCGTAAAGGGAATCTTTTTGAACTCCGGCTCGATGGCGCCGCCGTCACGGATGAAGGCCAGGTCAATGTCCTCGTGCAGGAGCATGCGCTTGAGTGTGTCGCCCTCGCCCTCGATGAGCTCGACAGAATATGAGGGGTTCGCCTGCTGAAAATCGATGACGGCGTCCGTGATCCCATAAGGGGCCATAATGGGGATAGAACCGACGGTGAGGTGCTCGAGCGGCTCACCTGCGCCTATTTGAATGGCGGCAAGATAGCGGTGCTGAAGCGTCGCAATTTTTTGCGCATAGGGGAGGAGCGCTTCACCTTGCGCGGTGAGTGTTACGTGGCGCTGGCTTCGATCGATGAGCTTGCAGCCGAGTTCGTGCTCCATTGCCATGATGTGCTTGGAGAGGGTTGATTGCGACATGAAAAGCAGTTCCGCCGCATCAAGAAACGTGCGTGACTGCGCTAAGATGGCGAATTCGCCAAAGCGGTTGATATCCATAGGGAGGCCTCCGGTACCCTCATTTTGGCAGGTGGCCTAAACCACAACGCCGTTGCAGTGGTCGATTTCGTGCTGGATGATCTCGGCGGTGTAGCCCGAGAAGTTTTTGATGCGGTGAACGAAGTTCTCGTCCAAATACTCAACCTTAATGCGGCGATAGCGGGTACAGGGACGCTCGCCGATCAGCGAGAGGCATCCTTCGCTCGTCTGATAGGCATTGACCTGCTCAAGAATTTGAGGGTTGTACATCAGGAGTGTCCTGTTGCCGTCCTTTACGCAGATGATGCGTTTGCGCACGCCGATCATGTTGGCGGCGAGGCCCACGCACTCGCGCTCATGCTCGTGGAGTGTATCCAGGAGATCCTGCCCGGTTGCGGCATCGTCGGGTCCCGCGTCTTCGGAAGGCAGACGCAAAAAGAACTCGGATTTCATGATGGGCTTAATCATGGCGGGCTCCTCATGTCTTATGCTTTCGTGGACTTTTAATAATAGCGCGGAAGGAAAGCTGTGCGTCCGCGTTACAATCTTTCGATGTTGGACCATGTTGCCAGATTCGTCGTGTACGGCGTCTGGCGTAAGTCTAGGGCTCATTTTTCGCCCTGGACCGTTCCTCTGGGGCGATGCGACTGTCGTTCCAAGAGGAAGGAAATGCATGGGGAGCAAATCTCAGCAACAAGTTCAAGTAACGCCATCGGCCTCTGCGGCGATTCTCGTCGTAATGTATATTGCAGCCTTTGTTGCCGCGTTTAACGAGAACATCATTAACGTGGCGTTGCACGACATTATGGCAGCCTTTTCGGTGAGTGCCACCACGGCACAGTGGCTCGTCTCGGGCTACATGATCGTGACGTCGATTTTTACGGCCATCATGGCCTTCCTGTCCGGCCGTTTCTCGACGCGCAAGCTGCTGTTTTTCGCATGCGGATGCATGGTCGCCGGCGAAGTCCTGTGCCTGGTCGCTCCGTCGTTTAGCGTTTTGCTGCCAAGTCGTATTTTGCAGGCTGCGGGATCGGGCATCTTGTTCCCGCTCATGATGAACGTGGTGCTGTCTTGCGCCCCGCGCGAGAAGCTCGGTTTGTACCTGAGCCTGGGCGGCGCCTGCATTACGCTGGGGCCGGCGTTTGGACCCGTGATCAGTGGTCTTATGTGCACGTTGTTTGGCTGGAGGGCGGTGTTCGTAGTGCCGCTGGTGGGCGGCATTGTGGTCGCTGCGGCGGGCGTAAAGCTCGTTCAGAATGTCGGAGAGCGCTCGAACACCACGCTTGATATTCTGTCGGTTGTTTTGCTCGCCGCCGGCATTACGGCATTTGTGTATTCCGTAGGCGAGTTCTCGACCAATCTGATTGCCGGCATCGTGACGCTCTTCGCCGCCATTGTGCTGCTCGGCCTGTTTGCGGCCCGCCAGCTTAAGCTCGAGCATCCGGTGCTTAACGTGCGTCCCATGGCGAGCGTTCGTTTTTGGCCTGCGTGTTTGCTTGTGGTGGTGTCGATGATGACGACGTTCTCGATGAGCGTTTTGTTGCCGCTCTATTTTGAGGGCGCATACGGCATGACCGCACTTATTGCGGGCTTGCTCATTTTGCCGGCGATTGCCTGCAACGCCGTGACCTCGATTGTGGGCGGACGCGTGATGGACGCCCGTGGCGCATGGCCGCTGCTGCCGGTCGGCTTTGCCCTGATTGCCGTGGGGCAGACTGCCATCTCGATGACGGCGGCAAGTATGAACATCGGCGTCGTCGTGGCGCTGACCGTTGTGGTGTATGCCGGAGTCGGTTTGGTGCTGAGCCCCTCGCAAACGGCCGGCTTGGAGACGCTGCCTGCCGCTGAGCATCCCCACGGAACGGCATTGCTTAACACGTGGAACATGATTGCCGCATCGTTTGGCCCATCGCTGTTTATCGGTCTGCTCTCGAGTTTTGCGGCGACTGCCGGCGCGGCTGGCGCTGCGACCGACGTTGCCCAGGCGATTGGATTTGCAACTGCCGTGCGTGTGGCGGCTGTGATTGCCGTGGTCGGGTTCGCGACGTCGCTGGTGTACGCTCGTCGCGAGTCGCACATGTCGCATTAATGTGTGCACATAGATTCTGCAGCTAGATTGGATGGCAACACCATAAACTAATGGACGTTTTGCCGAGAGGCATGAATGTTTAAAGCGCAAAGAGTGCGCGACGGGCCCCGCGAATGGGGCGATGATGCCCGAGAGGGCTAAGAAGGAGTCTCATGTCCGAGAACGAAGAGATCATGAACGAGACCGAGAACGAGACCATGGCTGCCGAGGTTGAGGCAGTCGAGACCGTGGAGACCGAAGCTGCCGAGGTTGAGGCTGCTGACGAGGTTTCCGCCGAGGAGGAGGCCGAGGTTGTCGAGGCCGCCGTTGATTACGATGACGAAGAGCTGATGGACAAGATGCAGAAGGCCGCCCGCCTGCTGCGTAGCCGTCGCTTTGCCATTTCCAAGGAGGAGGAGGCCAAGGCCGAGCGCATGGCGAACATCGAGCGCGCCATCAAGCTTCTTGACCTCAAGCCCAAGATGGAGCAGAAGGAAATGTCCGACCTGCTGGGCATGCGCCTCCGTGAGCTCGATGGCCTGATGGCCGAGGCCGAGGCTGCCGATCTGGTCGGCCGCATCGACGACGCCGAGGGCGATATGCGCAAGATTGTTGTCTTCGCCGCCGAGGATGCCGCTGAGGGCCTGGTCGAGCTTGCCAACAAGAAGGAGAAGCTCCTGCCCGAGCTTTCTTATGAGGAGGCCACCGAGCTGATGGCCGCTCTCGATAAGGTTATCGCTCCGCTCGTCGCCATGGGCCTGGACGAGGACCGCGGTCCTCGCGGCGGCCGTGACGACCGTGGCGGCCGCGGTGGCGATCGCGGCGACCGTGGCGGCTTTGGCGATCGCGGTGGCCGTGGCGGTCGCGGTAGCGATCGCGGCGGCCGTGGCGGCTTTGGTGACCGTGGCGGCGACCGTGGCGGTCGCGGCGGCTTTGGCGGCAACCGTGGTGGCTATGGCGATCGCGGCGGCAACCGTGGTGGCTTCGGCGGTAACCGTGGTAACGACCGCGGCGGTCGTGGTGGCGACCGTGGCGGCCGCAACGGCGGCGGCTTCCGCGGCAACCGCTTCTAGTTGGGTTACGCGGTTTTACCAAACCGCGTAACTAGTTGACGCTGCGCGCCCACCAGAGCGACAACTTGTCATTCAAAGAGGACGGCATGACCAGAAGGTCTATGCCGTCCTCTTTTCATGCCAATCTGTTCGCTCTGGTGGGCGCTCGCTGTCGGTGCCAAAACATCGACATTGCCATGATCCAGACCTGCTAAAAGATAGTCGTTGGGGACGTTCTTGTTTGACTAGTCGTTTAAGAACACCCAACGACTACATAGCATGAGAGTGGATAATCTCCCGGTTTGAGCCTGCATCCAAGCTTAAAGTGGGAGATTATCCACTCTCATTTCGTTTGTTGATTTCGATGCCTACATTTGTAGGAACAGTTCGTGGAGGCGGGTGTCTTCGTCGAGTTCGGGGTGGAAGGTTACGCCGAGCTGGTTGTCTTGGCGGGCGGCGACGATGCGGCCATCGACTTCGGCCAGGGCCTCGGCATCGCCGTGCACCTCAACGATGCGGGGCGCGCGGATAAACGTCAGCGGCACTTCACCGTCGATGCCGGCTACCTGCCCCTTGGTTCGAAAGCTGCCGAGCTGCCTGCCGTAGGCATTGCGCTCAACGAGCACATCCATGGTTGCCAAACGCGGCGTGCCCTTATCGTCATGGGCGGCAAGATCGTGAGCCAGTAGAATCAGGCCGGCGCAGGTGCCCAGGACGGGCATGCCTTCAGCGATACGGGCACGAAGCTCCTCGAGCATGCCCAACTCATCAAGCAGCTTCCCCTGAACGGTGGACTCGCCGCCGGGAAGTACCAGACGGTCAAAGTCCTGCTTCAAATCGGCCGCCTGCCTCAGCTCAATACAGTGTGCGCCAAGCCCGGATAGTCTTGCCTCGTGCTCGGCAAAAGCGCCTTGGACCGCCAGCACGGCGACCGTTTGGTCTGCATAATCGCTCATGTGCGATCCTTTCTGCCGGACTAGCGTCCGCGCTCCTCCATGATGATTTCGATCTCGTCGGCGTTGATGCCCACCATGGCCTCGCCCAGGTCCTCCGAAAGCTCGGCGATGAGCTTGGCATCGGTGAAGTTTGCCACGGCCTTGACGATGGCGGCGGCGCGCTTGGCGGGGTCGCCGCTCTTAAAGATGCCCGAGCCGACAAAGACGCCCTCGGCGCCCAGTTGCATCATCAGCGCGGCGTCGGCAGGGGTCGCTACGCCGCCGGCGGCAAAGTTCACAACGGGAAGCTTGCCCGTGGCATGGACCTCGCGCACCAGCTCGACCGGAACCTGCAGTTGCTTGGCTGCCTCAAAGAGCTCATCATCGCGCAGGGCAACAACGTCACGGATCTGCTTTTGGATCTTGCGCATGTGACGCACGGCCTGAACGACGTCGCCCGTACCCGGCTCACCCTTGGTGCGAATCATAGTGGCGCCCTCGGCAACACGGCGCAACGCCTCGCCCAGATCGCGGGCGCCGCAGACAAACGGCACGTCAAACTGGGTCTTGTCGATGTGATAGACGTCATCGGCGGGGGAGAGAACCTCGGACTCATCGATGTAGTCGATCTCGATGGCCTGCAGGACCTGCGCCTCGACGATGTGACCGATGCGGCACTTGGCCATGACGGGGATGGAGACGGCCTCCTGGATGCCCTTGATCATCTTGGGGTCGCTCATGCGCGAGACGCCGCCTGCGGCACGGATGTCGGCCGGGATGCGCTCGAGAGCCATGACGGCGCAGGCGCCTGCCTCCTCGGCGATGCGTGCCTGCTCGGGCGTGGTAACGTCCATGATGACGCCGCCCTTGAGCATCTGCGCGAGCTCGCGATTGAGTTTGACGCGGTCGGCCTTGCTGTTCTGTTCTGCCATGGTTGCTCCCTTGGTTGGCATGTGCATTGCTTGACGGAATATCCTATCGGGGAGCTGGGTATGGCGAAATACTCAGTTTTCGAGATAATAACAAGGTCAGACTAATACCAGATTGAATGGCTTAATAAGGTCACGTGATAGGCTCATGCTTGACTACAATTTGGAAAAACGCGGCGAAGCATCGCTCTATGAGTATGTTTACCAGCAAATTCGAGATGATATCGTAGCTGGACGCATTGCGGCGGGGGAGCATCTTCCGTCTAAGCGCGCCTTTGCCAGTCATCTGGGAATCAGTGTCATTACCATCGAGAATGCATATAGCCAGTTACTTGCCGAGGGCTATATTTGCTCAATGCCGCGTCGTGGCTACTACGCTTGCAAGCTTCCGGATGCACCGGTTTTGGCTTCGGCTGCGGAGGGCATCGACCGGGATGCCGTCTCTGTGGACTCCGGCGTGCATGATGCCAGCGGACAGGTCGAGCGATTCGATGCGCTTTCTCCTTCCGCTTTGGAGGCGGCGCGGCTTTGGCAAAGCGCACTGCGGGCGACGCTGGCATCCGAAGACGAGCGCGAGATCTTTTCGCCCGCACCGGCACAGGGCACCGTTCGGCTACGATGCGCAATTGCTCATCATCTGCGCGGGACGAGGGGTATGAATGTCGACCCCAATAACATTGTTATCGGCGCGGGCGCTCAGCTGCTCGATACCATGTTGGTTCAGTTGCTTGGCGCTGACAAGGTGTATGCCGTTGAGGACCCGGGCTATTTACGTCTGACGCGCATTTATCAGGCTATGGGCTGCAAAGTTCGACATATCCCGTTGGATGATGAGGGGGTGGACTTGAGCGCTCTGCAGAAAACCGGGACCGATGTACTTCACCTGATGCCGTCTCACCAATATCCAACCGGCCTTGTGACGAGCATTGCGCGTCGCTATGCGCTTCTGAGCTGGGCCGCCGAGCGACCAGGTCGGTATCTCATCGAAGATGACTTTGATTGTGAGTTTCGCCTTGCCGGGAAGCCGATTCCCGCGCTCGCGTCGATCGATGCCGCCCGGTCGGTTATATACACCAACACGTTTTCGAAGAGCCTTTCATCGGCGTTGCGTTTGGCGTACATGGTGTTGCCCGATGAGTTAATGGAGCGGTTTAGGCGCAACCTTGGTTTCTACGCCTCGTCGGTGAGCTCTGTTGATCAGGTCGCTTTGGCGCGTTTGCTGGAATCGGGTGATTACGAGCGACATGTGAACCGCGTGCGCGTTCGTGCTCGCGAGGCGCGTGATGGCCTGATGGCGCTTGTGCGGAAGGTATTTCCGGCAGGAGAGGTCTCGATCGAGCATGCAGACGCGGGCCTTTACAGTATCGTGGTTGCGGAGCGTGGAACGGGCAGAAGCACTTTTGCACGGGCCCTCACGCGCTCGAGCATCCCTTTTATCGATATCGGTGACTGTTTTTGGTGTGCCGATGGCGCATCTGTCCCTGAAAACACAACTCAAATTCTTGTTCAGTATGACGATCTGAGTCCAAAAGTGCTAACTACCTTGGAATTGCAGCTAATGGGGGGCACTCTGCAACCTAAGTGAGTAGACTTTTAGCACTTTGGCGACCAGGAAGTTTTGTAACAAGCTATCTACCTGCGGTTTTGAAAAGCAGGATGACCGGCCTGCTCGGGATGTTCAAAAAAGTCTACTCACTTGCCGCGCAAAGCTCCTGCATGAGAAAAAAATGGGGTTTTCAACAGGGCTTCGTCCAGCTCTTGGCAAGCTTTTGGCCAGTTGGGGAGGGCTGTTGAAAACTTTGCAGTCCGTTCGGCGCCATTTTTGGTGCGTTCGCGCCAATGCGTGACTGACTGGGTTGAAATTCGTGTTTTCCTGTGCCTATGAAGGATCTACTTTGTGACATATCGGCTTTTAGGTACTGGCGTTTGCCTCCTCAAGTCCGCGCTTTGTGTCCGCCGCTTCCACGACCGGAAGAAGACCGGCAGCGATATGATCTCGCCCGCAACCCGACGGCTGCGGTCGCGCTCGGTTTTCCGTTGTATACATTGGTTCGGACGAGAAACAAACGGACTTGTCCTGCCAGCATTAGGCAGCGGCTGTTTCTTGGTGAGCTCCCCAGGGAATCCGTGCTGGAAACGGAGCATGGGTTTTTGGTTACATCTCCTCTACTGACGACATTCATCATGTCGCGGCATCTGACGGATCTTCAGCTTCTTTTGGTATTGGCGGAGATGTGTGGCTTGTTTGCGGTGTGTGCCCTGCCGGCGGCACTTGAGGCGGAGCTTTCGCGTGCAATTGATTCGGGCGCGATTTCGACAACGTTCGGTTGGGTGCGCTGTCCGTCCGAGGACGGCACCGCCTCAAATTTATGGCGTCGAGACGCTTTGGTTTTGGGCAGAGACCTTGACCGTTTTTGTTCAGATGTTTGCGGGATGCGTTACGGCAATAGATTTATGGCGGTATCGCAACTTGTTCCATTGGGTGCCGCGTCGCCTTTTGAGGTCGAGGCGTATTTGTTGCTTGGACTGCCGCGAGCCCTGGGAGGCGAGGGGTTTTGCGGCATAGAGCTCAATGTCGAAGTGACGCTAAGCACAAGTGCTCGAGCGATTGTGGGAAAGTCCCGTGTATATATCGACCTACTTCTTTCTTCGCCGGACGGCAGGCGACAGGTGGCCATTGAATGTCAGGGAAAGGCCTCGCACGGACGCGCAGGGGATGGTTTGCGTGACGCTGACCGCATGACGGCCCTTCAGGCCATGGGCTACGATGTACTTCTCCTGACACACAGACAGATATCCGATGAGGATAGATTCCGCGCCGTCGTTAAGGCCGTATGCAGGATGCTCGATGCTGAATATCGTGATAAAAGCTCAGATGAGCAAAGGGCTGAGACATTACTCCGGTCTGAACTATTCGTTGACTGGACAAAATTGGGAGTAATCGACGGAAAGATGCCCGTTAGACGCAAAACTGCTCGATCGTGGACGGCTGCGGTTCTAAGTGAGTAGACTTTTGGAACTTTGGTGACCAGGCCGTTTTGCAACAAGTCATTTACCTGCGGCTTTATAAAGCAATATGGATGGTGTGCTCGGCAAGTTCCAAAAAGTCTACTCACTTAGTTTTTGACGAGAAACCGATGCCGAAGGCGGTCCTATTTCAGGGCGTTAACGAGTCCTCGAGACACAAAAAGGCCCGAACCAATACGGTCCGGGCCTTATCGAGCTAGAGATTGTCTCTCAGGCGGCTGGCTTAGCCAAAGTAGCGCTTGAGCAGGCCGGCGAAAGCCTTGCCGTGGCGAGCCTCGTCGCGTGCCATCTCGTGCACGGTGTCGTGGATGGCATCGAGACCAGCGGCCTTGGCGCGCTTGGCAAGATCGGTCTTGCCGGCGGTGGCGCCGTTCTCGGCCTCAACACGCATCTCGAGGTTCTTCTTGGTGGAGTCGGTCACGACCTCACCCAGGAGCTCGGCGAACTTGGCGGCGTGCTCGGCCTCCTCGTGGGCAGCCTTCTCCCAGTACAGGCCGATCTCGGGGTAGCCCTCGCGATGAGCGACGCGAGCCATGGCCAGGTACATACCGACCTCGGAGCACTCGCCCTCAAAGTTGGCGCGCAGGTCGGCAACGATGTCCTCGGAGACGCCCTCCATCTTGGCGACGCCCACGACGTGCTCGGCAGCCCACTCGAGCTGGCCCTCCTCCTGCTTCAGGAAACGAGAACCGGGAACGCCGCACTGGGGGCACTTGAAGTCCTCGGGCAGCTGGTCGCCGTCGAACTCTTCCACATAACCGCAAACGGGGCAAACAAACTTCATGATTCGATCCTTTCGATCGATGGCGATTGTGCGCTCGTCCGGTCCCGTAAGGGCCCTCTCCGGACGCGCGTCTTGACGAGTTCTATTATCCATAAATGCAACCAAATGTGAAGTCTATTAGGAATGATTTTTAATAAAACAATTTTGAGATATGAAGATGTTGATTGATTAACGATTGGGAGGCCGTCTGCGATCTCTGCTGAGTACAATCGGGCGAGCAAATGTTGACCTATCAACAAATGAAGGAGTTTCCTTTATGCATCTAGCCCGCCGCGCCTGGTGCCGAACATATCAGACGGTTTTTCGCATTGCATTGCCGATCCTGCCCTATACCGAGCCGCGCATTTTAGAGCATGCCGAGGATGTGCCCGCGGTGCTTCAAAAGCGCTCGATCCAGAAGGTCCTTATCGTGACGGATCCCGGCATTGCCCGTCTGGGGCTCACGGCACCGCTCGAGACGGCGCTCGCATGCAGGGGGATTGGCGTTACGGTCTATGCCGAAACGCGTGCAAACCCCACGGTTTCAAACGTGGAAGAAGCGGCGTCCCTGTATCGAGAGAGCGCCTGCCAGGCCATTATCGGCTTTGGCGGTGGCTCGGCCATGGACTGTGCCAAGGGCGTGGGCGCACGCATTGCGCAGCCAAACAAGCCCATCAACAAGATGCGCGGCCTGCTGCGGATTCATCGTCGCCTGCCGCTGCTCATCGCCGTTCCCACTACCGCCGGTACGGGAAGCGAAGTCACGCTTGCGGCGGTAATTACCGATGACGGGACGCACTACAAATACCCCATTCCCGACTTTGTGCTCATCCCGCGTTTTGCAGTCCACGACCCCGAGTTTACGTGCGGCTTGCCCGCTTCCATTACGGGGCAGACGGGCATGGACGCCCTGACGCATGCCGTTGAGGCCTTTATCGGGCGAAGCACCACGCCCTATACGCGCAAGATGGCGCGACAGGCGGTGCAGCTTATCCACGACAATTTGCTCGAGGCCTATGAGCATGGTGACGACATGCGCGCTCGTCGCAATATGCTTTCGGCGGCGTATAAGGCGGGCGTTGCGTTTACCCGCTCCTATGTCGGATATGTGCATGCCATCGCGCACAGTCTGGGCGGCCGATACGGAATTCCGCACGGTTTGGCCAACGCGATCATCCTGCCGCACATGCTTCGCGCTTATGGTGACGCCGCCGCCCCCAAGCTTGCCGATCTTGCTCGCATGGCGGGCATTGCGCCGGCTACCGCGCAGGATAGTCTTGCGGCCGAGGCCTTTATCGATTGGGTCGACCGCATGAACGAGATCCTGGGAATCCCCAAATATGTCTCGGGCATTCGCCGCTCCGACATTCCCGAGATGGCGGCGCATGCCGATGCCGAGGCCAATCCGCTGTACCCCGTTCCGCTTTTGATGGACCGCTTGGAGCTCGAGCGTATGTACGAGGTCGTCGCGGGTGGTATGTTTGAGGACGAGAACTAGGAGGGTGCCATGAACACCGAGGAAATTGCGCGCATCGTCGGCGATCAGCGCACTTACTTTAAAACGCACGCTACGTTTGATGTTGATGCCCGACGTCGCGCGCTCGTGAGTTTACGCGATGCGGTACGGGCGCACGAGGCCGATATTGCCCATGCACTCAAGACCGATTTGGGAAAGTCGCATGACGAGGCATATATGTGCGAGATCGGCACGTCGCTTTCCGAGATTCGTCATCAGATCGCTCACGTGGCTCGATGGAGTCGTCCGCGCCTGCGTCCGTGTGACCTTGCCAACGCCGTGAGCGCGTGCAAAACGCAAGCCGTGCCCTATGGCGTCACGCTCATCATGGCTCCGTGGAACTACCCGTTTTTGCTAACACTCGAGCCGCTCGCCGGCGCCCTTGCCGCGGGCAATACCGTGGTCATCAAGCCGAGTGCCTATGCTCCGGCATCGAGCGCGGTGCTCAAGCAAATCTGTGAAGAGGCATTTGATCCGCGCCTGGTGACGGTTGTCGAGGGCGGGCGCGCCGAGAACGAAGCGTTGCTCGATGAGTGCTGGGACAAGATCTTCTTTACCGGTAGCGTTCCGGTCGGCAAGCTCGTCATGGAGCGCGCGAGTAAAAACCTCACGCCCGTGACGCTTGAGCTGGGCGGCAAGAGCCCCTGCATCGTGGATGCGACGGCAAACTTGAAGGTCGCGGCACGGCGTATCGCCTTTGGCAAATGGCTCAACGTAGGGCAGACCTGCGTGGCGCCCGACTACCTGCTGGTCGATACGCGCGTGCACGACGAGCTGCTGGGCCTCATCAAGGAAGAGGTCCGCCGTATGTTTGGCGAGCATCCGCTCGATAACGAGGATTACGGGCATATCGTCAATGCTAAGCATTTTGCGCGCGTGCGCGGGCTGATCGATCCCGATAAGGTCGTGCTGGGAGGCACGGCGCGCGAGTCGTCGCTCAAGATTGAGCCGACGATCCTAGACGGCGTGACCCCCGATGACGCCGTGATGCAGGAGGAGATCTTCGGTCCCATCTTGCCGGTGCTGACGTTTGAGAGCCTAGACGAGGCCGAAGCGTTTATTACGGATCGTCCGACGCCGCTGGCCCTGTATATCTTTAGTCAGGATCGTGCAGTTCAGCAGCGCTTCGTGCGTTACGTGCCCTTTGGCGGTGGCTGTGTCAACGACACGATCATGCACTTGGCTACGAGCCATATGGGCTTTGGCGGCATGGGCGCGAGCGGTATGGGGCAGTACCATGGACGCGAGAGCTTCGATACGTTTAGCCACAAGAAGAGTATCGTGAACAAGGCAACTTGGCTGGACGTGCCGTTTCGGTATGCGCCCTACGCAAGCTGGAAGCACAAGTTCGTGCGCATGTTTGTGCATTAGAAAAGGGCGCAGATAATACGAACAAGTGTTCCTATTACCTGCATTTTGCGTTAGACTACTGTTATGGAGCACGGATGGGCCAACTCCCTTTAGAAGGGATTTGGTATGAACGTAAGCGATGTTATTTCGTTATTGGCGTTGTTGATTGCGGCTATCGAACTCGGTCTGTTTATCGGCCGAATGAAATAGCCGCCCCCGCGTAAGCGAAGACGGCCACTTCTCACGATGAAAACGTGTATCGGAGTTGGCAAGACCCGCGGCAACGGGTGCCATCCGTGTTCCTATCTTATCTGCAAGCGTTCTGTCGCGCAAGCGTTGAGGCAAACGATTGAAGGACGCAGACAGGATGTATTTGTGTCCGCACGAACCCGTAGACTTCTCAATAAGGTTAAACACCGGTTTATCCGGCCGTTAGGGGAGTTGCTATGTACGAGCCTTCACGTGTTCTTCTGTCGTTTCACATCGCGGGATTTCAGTATGCCGACGGTGCCTTGGTCCTGGGCGATCTTAAGGTTGGCGATAAGCTGAAACTGTGTGCCGAGCGCGATAACCCTCATGATCCCGAGGCGGTTGCGATCTACTTCGGCAACACTAAGCTTGGCTATGTTCCGGGAAACGAGGTCGGCCCGCTGTCCTTGATGATGTATTACGGCCACGAGGACGTGTTTGAGGCCCGCGTGCAACAGGTTGCCCCCGAACGCAGCCCGTGGCACCAGGTGCGCGTTGGGCTCTATGTGGTGGATGCTCGCTAATCGGTATGGGAGACTGCCATGTTTGATGACGATGACCTGTTCGATCTGACGGATGATCCGTTTGAGTGGGATATGCTACTCGATGACGATGAGTTGGAGCAGGACCGTAGGAAACGGCAGGACAAGAAAACTCAGAGTGACGCTTCGAAAAAGCAAGACAAGCGCCGCCGCGGACTGTTCGGTGGGCTCTTTGGATAACCGCCGCATCGCTACGTCTGTATACTTAGCACGAGTTGAACACGTTGCGAAATGAGGACATAGACGATGATGTGGTTTACCGCCGACCTGCACCTGGGCGATACGAATATCTTGCACGACATGGACCGGCCATTTGGCTCGGTCGAGGAGATGAACCGCAAGGTCATCGATGCCATCAATGAGTGCGTGGATGTGGACGACCGCCTCTACATCCTGGGAGACTTTACCTATCGTTTGCCCCTGGCGGAGGCGGTGCGCCTGCGCGAGCGCATTGAATGCCAGAACGTGACGCTCATCCGTGGCAACCATGACGGTGATTGGGAAGACCCCGACGTCCCGCAGATTTGGGATGACGTGCGCGATTACCTGGAGATTGCCCCCGGCTATGCCAAGGGTCATCGTCTGGTTATGAGCCACTACCCCATGCTCAGCTGGAATGGCAAGGCGCGTGGTGCCATCATGCTGCACGGGCATATCCACAGCAGGGGAGACCGCACCAACGCGCGCAACCGCGATCGTGAGCGCCCTATCTTTCGCTACGATGTTGGTCTTGATGCCAACGAGTATAGGCCCGTAAACCGAGACCAGATTCTTAGCTTCTTTGGGTTATAGGGCGCCAGAGCCACCACAAAGGGGACAGGCGCCTTTGTGGTGGCTCTGGCGCCGTTGCCATTATGGCAGCGGCGCCTTTTTTGTCCGTGCGGCGCGGTAGAGTGTAGGCGGTTGAAATTTGCGTCCATCGAGGAGCTGCTATGAACGAGATCAAGTGCCCGCATTGCGGCGAAGTTTTTAAGGTCGATGCGTCCGGCTATGCGGATATCGTCAAGCAAGTGCGCGATGCCGAGTTTTCGCGCGACCTGGATGAGCGTGTGAAGGCTGTCCAGCGCGAGGGCGAGCAGGCGCTGGAGCTTGAACGCTCGCGTTCGACGGCCGCCTTGCAAAAGGCAGAGTCTCAGCGCAACGCTCAGCTTGTCGAGCAGAAGAATGCTGCAGCTCAGCAGCTGGCACAAGAGGTTGCCAAGCGCGATGCCGAGCTTGCCGAGTTGCGCGCTAAGCTCGAGGGCGCTGCCGCAGAGCGCGAGAGTGCAAGCCAGCGCGCGGCGGTTGAGGCCCGCGCCGATGCTCAAAAGGAGAATGCCGAGCTCCAGCGTGAGATTGATAGCCTGCGTGCGCAGCTTGGGCGCAAAGATGACGAAGCAAAGCTTGCCGAGTCGGCGGCGCGCAACGCTGCTCAAAACGATTTAGCTGCGCGCGACGCTCAGATTGCCGAGCTGCAGGCCAGGCTCGCCGCGGCGGACAAAGCCCAGGAGATGGCGCTTGCCGCTGCCGCGGCAGAGTCGCAGCGTGAGCTCGATGCCGCTCGCAGCGAGGCCGAGCGCGCGCTTACTGACTATCGCGCGAAGGTGCAAGAGAAGTTCTCCGCCGCAAAGGCTCAGTCCGAGCAAGAGGCCGAGGGCCTGCGTGCCCAGCTGCGCGAGCAGGAACTGATGGCAAAAATGAACCTGTCAGAGGCGGTCGCCGCGGCGGAGCGTGAGCGCGATGAGGCACGTGTCAAACTGACGAGCGAGCTGGCAGTGCGCGATTCTCGCGAGGAGCAGGCCAAGGCGGCACACGAGCTCGAGCTTGCGCAGGCCAAGCGTGCGAGCGATGACCTGATTCGCTACAAGGATGAAGAGATCGAGCGCCTTAAGGACATGAAGGTCCGCCTGTCCACCAAGATGGTGGGCGAGTCGCTCGAGCAGCACTGCGAGACCGAGTTTAACCGTCTGCGCATGACGGCGTTTCCTAACGCGTACTTCGAGAAGGATAACGATGCGTCCGAGGGTAGCAAGGGCGACTTTATCTTCCGCGAGTGCGACGCGAGCGGCAACGAGGTCATTTCGATTATGTTCGAGATGAAAAACGAGAACGACGAGACTGCGACCAAGCACAAAAACGAGGACTTCTTTAAGAAGCTCGATCACGATCGCCGCCAAAAAGGCTGCGAGTACGCGGTGCTCTGCACGTTGCTCGAACCCGAGAGCGAGCTTTACAACGCCGGCATCGTGGACGTGAGCTATCGCTACGAGAAGATGTACGTGATTCGCCCACAGTTCTTTATTCCCATGATCACGCTTCTTCGCAACGCCGCCATGGGTTCGCTGCGCTATAAGCAGGAACTGGCGGAGTACAAACAGCAGAATATCGACGTCACGAACTTCGAGGCCAAGATGGAGAAGTTCAAGGACGGCTTCTCGCGCAACTACAACTTGGCGAGCAAGCAGTTCGAGTCGGCGATCAAGGAGATTGATGCTGCCATTAAGCAGCTCGAGAAGACCAAGGATGATCTGCGTCGCAGTACCGAGAATCTGCGTCTGGCCCACAACAAGGCCGACGATCTTACCATTCGCAAGCTCACGTGGGGCAACAAGACCATGAAAGCAGCGTTTGACGAGGCGCGCGGGGCTGCGACAGGGGCAAACGATGAGCCCGCCGAGGCGGATTCGTATGAGGTCGAGGATGCCGAGTAGGGGATAGCGTATAGTGCAAAAACGGGGCCGCTGGCGATATTGCCAACGGCCCCGCTTCGTTCCAGTATGTACGGCTAGTCCTCGAGCAGGTCCTCGATAAAGCCGACGCGGTAGTTTTTGAAGATGACCTCGCCGCCGTCTTGCGTGGCGTCCAGATCGACATCGCCCATGATGCCAAAATCGTGGTCGCCATCTTCGTCGGCAAAGATCTGGTGCACGTGCCACACGTGATCGGTCTTCTCGTCGGATTCATCGATGGAAAACATCGCGGCACTGCGGGCATCTCCGTCGGTGAGGATTTCCTCGTGTTGCTCGTGATAGGCGTCGAGCGCCCTTTGCCAGCGGACCTCGCTCATGCCCCAGTCCTCATCGAGCTCGCCCAAGTCGCGAACGTGCTCGCGGGCGGCAAGGGTCACGCGGCGGAAGAGTGCGTTGCGCACCAACAGCGTGCAGCCGCGACGGTCCGCAACGACCTCGTCGATGCCCTGCGGCGGTGCGGCGTCGAGTGCAGCGGGGTTGCCGGCGTTCTCCCACTCGTCCACCAGGCTCGAGTCGACCGAGCGCACCACAAAGCCGAGCCACGAAATGATGTCACGCAAGCGCTCATCGCGCTTCTCAATGGGAACGGTGCGATCGAGAGAACGGTAGGCCTCGGCTAGGTAACGCAGCAGAATGCCCTCGGAGCGGGCGATGCCAAGCTTTTGGATATAGCCCTTAAAATCGCTCGCGCTCTCCAGCATATCGCGCAGGACGCTCTTGGGAGAGAGCTGGTAGTCGTTTGCCCAGGGTACTTCCTGGCAGTACTTGTCGAAGGCGGCATCGAGCAGGTCCTCGAGCGGCTTTTCGTAGGTGACATCCTGGATGCGCTCCAGGCGTTCCTCATATTCGACGCCGTCAGCCTTCATTTCGGCCATCGCGCGGTCGCGCGCGGCGCGCTCCTGTGCGCGCAATACCTGCTTGGGGTCCTCGAGCGTAGCCTCGACCATCGAGATGAGGTCCATGGTATAGGTCTCACTCTCGGGGTCGAGCAGCTCCAGCGCGGCAAGCAAAAACGGCGAGAGCGGCTGGTCGAGCGCAAAGTCCTCGGGCAGATCGACCGTCAGTGCATAGTCGATGTCTGGTGCGGCGCCAGTCGGGGCGTCGGGTGCGGGCGGCACCTCGGTGCGAACGACGACGCCGGAATCGATGAGCGTGGCGAAGATCTCGTCGGCGCGAACCTCGAGCTTGGCCTTTTCCTCGGGGGTCTGCAGGCTCGTCTCGATGAGGTCGTGTACGCGGGCTCGGGCATCGCCGCCCTGTTCGACCACGCTAATCACCATGGAGTGTGTGATGCGCAGGCGCGGCTTGAGCGTTTCGGGCTGCGTCTCGATCAGGCGCTCAAAGGTCTGCTTGTTCCAGGTGACAAAGCCCTCGGGGGCCTTCTTCTTTTTAATCTTGCGGAGCTTTTTGGGATCGTCGCCCGCCTTGGCCATAAGCTTGGCATTCTCGATCTCGTGCTCGGGTGCCTCGGCAATCACCATGCCCTCGGTATCGAAACCCGAGCGGCCGGCGCGACCGGCAATCTGATGGAACTCGCGGGCGCGCAGGCGACGCATCTTGTAGCCGTCGAACTTGGTGAGCGCGGTGAGCACCACGGTGTGGATGGGTACGTTGATGCCGACGCCGAGTGTATCGGTACCGCAGATGACGGGCAGCAGACCCTGCTGCGCCAAGCGCTCGACCAGCAGGCGATAGCGCGGCAACATGCCAGCATGGTGCACGCCGACGCCGCATCCAAGCAGGCGCTTGAGAATCTTGCCAAAGGCCGTCGAGAAGCTCGTCCCCTTTGCCGCGTCTTTGATGGCTTCGCGCTGCTCCTTGCTGGCGATGCCAAAATTGGCGAGCGACTGTGCCGTCGCAAGTGCGGCATCCTGGCTAAAGTGCACGATATAGAGCGGGGCCTCGCCGCGACGCATCGCGAGCTCGACGGTGCCCTCGAGCGAGGTCGTCACGTAGTCGTAGCTCAGCGGCACGGGGCGTGGGGCATCGACGACCAAGTCACAGGTAGCGCCGGTGTGCTCCTCGAGTGAGGCGGCGATGGCAGTGACATTGCCGAGCGTGGCGCTCATGAGCATAAACTGCGTGTGGGGCAGGGTGAGCAGCGGCACCTGCCAGGCCCAGCCGCGGTCGGGGTCGGCAAAGTAGTGGAACTCGTCCATGGCCACGCAGCCCACGTCGGCGTCCTCGCCCTCGCGGAGCGCATCGTTGGCAAGGATTTCGGCCGTGCAGCAGATGACGGGTGCCTTGGTGTTGATATGCGTGTCGCCGGTGATCATACCGACGTTATCGCGACCGAGCACCTGCACCAGGTCGAAGAACTTTTCACTGACCAAGGCCTTGATGGGGGCCGTGTAATAACAGCGTTTGCCCTGTGCCATGCCCATAAAGAGCATGCCCAGCGCGACGAGCGATTTACCCGATCCGGTCGGTGTGCCTAAAATGACGTGATCGCCGGCTGCCAGGTCCATGAGGGCCTCTTCTTGGTGATCCCACAGCTCAATGCCGCGATCGCTCGTCCATTCAAAGAAACGTTCGAAGGCTTGATCGGGCGTGAGCCATGGTTCGGGCTCGCTGCCGTCCTCGGGCTCCCACCAGGTGGGGGAGAGCGCGCCGAGCGAGCCAAACTCGGCTTCGGTTCCCGTGCCGCCCGAGAATGAGCTGGCGGCGCCGGCGCCGGAGACGGTGCTGGCGGCGGTGTCTGTCGTGGTCTGTGCCATGTGTTTGCTTTCTCTCGCGATTGTCCGCCAACTATTATGGCGTAGCGGCGGCGCGGGGTGCCAGCGCGCGAGAAAATGCAGGAAATGGGCGTTCTGCCCAGCCGTTTGGTGCAGTTGCCAGCTAAGTGAGTAGACTTTTTGCAATATCGCGAGCACATGGCTTTTGCGTAAGGGATTTACCTGCACTGATAATTGTTCTCGGGGGAAGCGGGCACTGCGGGGCGCGGCAACG